>ERZ1034363.112-NODE-112-length-56303-cov-5.291876_pt1 | contig 56303 bp, 52 predicted proteins | sample MGYA00520616_ERZ1034363 | MGnify/ENA primary metagenome ERZ1034363 (study PRJEB33736, sample SAMEA104284506) | Azolla filiculoides | biome: Urban; feature: Water surface; material: Ditch water | place: Netherlands | collected 2015-10-28 | depth 0-0.1 m ...
GCTGAAGTTCCATCCGGAGATATCTGAACAATCGATTCGTTTCCTGTTTGGGTATTTCCAACATAGAGATTGCCTGAAGCATCAAATGCCATTGCTGTAGCTGCTGGAGAAAGCAATAAATTCGAGGCGCTAAATAAAGTGGTGGAGCAGGTTCCAAAGCCCGCTGGACTGAGCTTCCTGATTGTGTTTCCCGAGGGGAAATACATGTTTCCTTCGGCATCAAAGGTACCGATACTCGCACAGTTTGAAGGACTAAAGACAGGAACAGGCATCACTGATGCGGTGTAGGGATTTCTGCTCATCAGGGGACTACACGAATTCGATCCGAGCCACGTACTTGTTGAGCAATATGAAGCCCATGAGGACACCGGGCCAAACCTCACGGTAGTAAAGCTGCCCTCAGGAATCGAGTAATCGGAAGTTCCAAAATTGTTAGTCGCGTTGACTCGAAAAATGTAACCCCTCGCCATTGTGAGGCCGGTAACCGTGCAGGTCAATTGGGACGTATTTACACAGTTTGGGATCGGGTTGTAGGTAATTCCATCTATGGATGAGAAAACCGAGTATGTATTTGCGCCCATCCCTGAAATTTCAGTACTCGCTGCCCATGTAACTACTGATTGGGTGTTAGCCCCAGAGGTTGCCTGAACTGTTGTTGGGGGTCTAGGCAAACTGGTGGAAAAAGGGGAATCTGAGCTACTGGTTGGAGTTCCGACAGTCATGGGGACTGCTGGCAATGCCGAACTATCTACTAAATAGGATGGCCCTGTTGCAGTATTCAACAACAAAGATGTCGCTGGCTCCCTGACGAGAGGTGTTGTGCTTGGAGTGAAGCTGGACGTGTACAACGCGGACTTTGTAATCCTGACGTTACTCAGGCGGCCAAAGAAAAAATTTCCGTCTCCACTCGTACTATTTCCACCGCCAATTTCCAGCGGAGTTGAAGTTGCAATTGCAGGGGTTCCGGCGTTAATGCCGGTAGTGGCAATTTGTGTGCCGTCGGAGTAAACCTTGATGGAGGTACCTGAACGTACTATGGCGAGATGATGCCACCCTTTTTCTGCTGGCTGTGCAAAAAGAAAGTTGGCCAATTGGCCAGTTGTAGATTTTTGGATGAAGTTGAATCGAAAGTGGTCATAGCTCGAAAGAAGGAACTCTTGTTTTGATGAGTTGCCCGTCACCCACCGACCCAAAATGTCGCTGACTGGCTTGATCGAATAATTTATCCACATTTCGATGGTGTAATCCCCTGTGCCGATAGACGCGTTATCTGAAGACGGGATAGATATTCGACTATTTCCATCGAAATTTATGCTGCCAGGATCACCATCTAGAGCAACAGCAGATTGGCTTCCAACGCCAAATACCGGTTGCAGAGTGGACACGGTCAATGCAACTACAAGCATCCACGCAAGAAGAAACAACCGAGATGGTCGAAACTGTCGCTTGCTGGGCGATATCTGTAGTGAGGTATTCATAATTGAATATCGTAGTCTTACTTCGATATAGAAAGATAATTAGTTTATTAATATTCGATTACGACTTTCAGATAAATTGAACTCATGGGAGACAGCGATATGACCGTTACAGCCGCTCCCATCGGGGGCCGAAAGAGTGCCTACGTGGCCCGCAACCGCCTTGCCTTATTGCGCGCGGCCCAACGAGCCGTTGCCGAGTACGGACACAACGCCACAATTGAGCAGATCGCTGAAGAAGCTGAGATGTCTGTCAGCACCGTCTACAAGCACTTCGACAATAAAGAGCTCCTCATCTCGGAGGCTTTTCTCTCTGGCTACAAAGAGTGGGAGGAATGGGCAGTTGACCAAGCGTCTGCATGCACAGACCCGCTCGAGCAACTCATTCTCCCCATGCGACTTTTCGTGCGAACCGGGGAAACACATCCCCTGTTCAGCCGAATGTCTGCGCAGTACCCCTCAATCGTGCTCGAGTTGATCCCCCAGGCATCTCAAGGGCTTTTGGGAAGATTCGGGTCTGAGTCAGAGAGTGCTTTCCCCGCGCTCGACGATATGGAAATCCGGGTGGGTAACGTGACTAATTGCGCAGCTATCGCCTTTATTCGCAGGGCGACAGACTCTACATTTACCGCAGAGCAAGCTGACAGAACAATTGGCATTGCCCTGAAGATGTTCAACATTCCACCTGAGCTCGTTCGAGCTGTATTGGATAGGCCACTCCCACCACTGAGTGTGGTCAGAGCACTCTAACTACACATTGAAGCGGAACTCGACTACGTCGCCATCTTGCATGACGTAGTCCTTACCTTCCATGCGGGCCTTGCCCTTGGCACGTGCTTCTGCAACAGAACCGGTGTCAACCAGGTCCTGGAAGGAAATGATTTCTGCCTTGATAAAGCCACGCTCGAAGTCAGTGTGGATCACACCTGCTGCTTGCGGAGCCTTCCAGCCCTTACCAATGGTCCAGGCGCGTGCTTCCTTAGGACCTGCGGTGAGGTAGGTCTGAAGGCCGAGAGTGTCAAAGCCAATACGAGCGAGCTGGTCAAGACCGGACTCATCTTGGCCGGTCGAAGCCAGCAACTCAGCAGCATCCGCTGCATCAAGGTCAATCAGCTCTGATTCGAGCTTGGCGTCCAGGAGAACTGCTTTGGCAGGCGCCACGAGAGCTTCGAGCTCCTTGCGCTTAGCTTCATCACCCAGGACATCCTCATCCACGTTGAACACATAGATAAAGGGCTTAGCAGTGAGGAGACCCAGTTCCTTGATGGGGGTGAGGTCAATGGAGGTGGATGACAAAGGCTTGCCATCGTTGAGCACCTTCTGTGCTTCCAGTGCAGTCTCGAGAGCGATGGGCTCTGCCTTCTTGCCCTTGACTTCCTTCTCAATACGAGGAACAGCCTTCTCCAGAGTCTGGAGGTCAGCCAAGATCAGCTCGGTGTTGATGGTGTCCATGTCAGAGGCAGGGTTGACCTTGCCATCAACGTGAACAACGTCAGGGTCAGAGAATCCGCGAACAACCTGTGCAATAGCGTCAGCTTCACGGATGTTGGCCAAGAACTTGTTACCGAGGCCTTCACCTTCGGAAGCACCCTTCACAATGCCGGCAATGTCGACGAACGACACTGCTGCAGGCAGCAGACGTTCGGAGCCGAAGATGCCAGCGAGAATGCCGAGGCGCTCATCGGGGAGGTTGACGACTCCCACGTTGGGCTCAATCGTGGCGAACGGATAGTTCGCTGCGAGAACGGTGCTCTTGGTCAGAGCGTTGAACAGGGTTGACTTGCCGACATTGGGCAGTCCCACGATTGCGATAGTTAGAGCCACAAGGGTTAATCGTACCGGTTTGGTTATCCACACTCTTGCCAATACGAGGTGTTACATGTAACAATTTCAGGTATGTCTAGTCGCATGAGAGTTGCACAACACCGCAAGCAGATGAAAGAGGATGGCTACCGCCTACTCCAAATCTGGGTACCCGACCGGGCAAATGATAAATACCTCGCCGACATGAAGCGCGAATGCGCCAGCATCAACAAAGCTGACGAGCAAGACGACATCATGGAATGGCTTGAGGACCAGTCAAGCTGGATTTGGGATGAAACAGAGTGAGACGCGGAGAAATCTGGGTCATTGCAGGCGGGAATTACGCAGGTAAACCGCGACCAGGGATCATCATTCAAGATGACAGTCTGCATGAATTACACAGCGTGACCGTCATTCCGCTTACTACTCAAGAAAGCGATATTGGCCGGATTAGAGTTGCCATTTCCATTGAAACCCCAGATGGCCCACCGATAAATAGCTTTGCCCAAGTGGACAAGATTATGACGGTGAAAGCAGCCAATGTCTCGAAACGAATTGGCTCACTCAGCCTGCCTGAAATCAGGGCAGTTGAGAAATCACTTCTCAACCATCTAGGAATTGGTTCCGCGCGCTAACTGGTGGGAATGCGGTCTCGCTCCATGGTGGCCCCGGTATAACCGTGAGGCATGGGCTTGCCATCTTCACCTAAGCCCACAAATACTATGTGGTCCACCGTAAGGATGGACTTCCGAGTAATCATGTTCCGAACCTCAGCCCGCATGGTGATGGAGGTTGTGCCGAACTTGGTGGCCACGAGACCCATCTCAATGAGGTCACCCTCAATGGCCGAAGCTACAAAGTTAATCTCAGAAATGATCTTGGTCACCACACGGCGATTACCCAGCTGCAAGATGGCATAGATCGTGGCTTCTTCATCAATCCACTTGAGCAGAGAGCCACCAAAGAGCGTGCCATTGGCATTGAGATCTTCGGGGCGCACCCATTTGCGGGTGGTGAACTCAATCTGTTCCATCTGACGACCTCGCTGTTGTCTGACATGACGATATAAATGGTGTGAAATATCGGTCTAATTTCACTAATTCTACCGTTCTGTGGTGCTAATGTCATGACATGGTGTCAAAGATGACGCCATGTAAGCACGATGAATAGGAACACACCATGAATCCCACCGAGCAAATTCTGCCTCTGTCGTTATTTATGGATCTGGAACGCACCGGCCCCATCCCTCTCTACTTCCAGGTGGCAACCCGTATTGAGAAGTCGATTCTAGATGGCACTCTCCCCGCAGGTTCGCGCTTGGAAAACGAAGTTGCCCTCGGCGAGCGCCTAGGCCTCAGCCGCCCCACGATTCGTCGCGCAATTCAAGATCTTGTGGACAAGGGACTTCTTGTTCGTCGACGTGGCATTGGTACGCAAGTTGTGCACGGGCAGGTCACCCGAGGCGTTGAACTCACCAGCTTGAACGATGACCTCAATCGAACAGGTCAGAAGCCCTCCACCACGATGCTGACCTGCGAGGTCATTGCCGCCGACGCCAAGATTGCTGAAGAACTCGCCGTTGCCGTCGGTGCACCCACTCTTCACCTCAAGCGCGTTCGTAAAGCAGACAACGTTCCCGTTTCTGTGCTCGAAAACTGGCTCCCTGAAGACTTCACTGACTTGAACCCTGCAGATATCGCCGAGCACGGTCTCTATGCCGTCCTGCGCTCACGTGGTGTCACCATGCGCGTAGCAAAGCAGCGTATTGGTGCACGAAAGTCCACCAATCAGGAAAGTGATCTACTGGATGTTGAGAAGCACGCAGCCTTGCTAACCATGGACCGCACAGCTTTTGATAACTCTGGCCGTGCTGTTGAGTTTGGTCACCACTGCTACCGCCCAGACCTCTACTCCTTCTCGGTCACCTTGGTGGAGAAGTAAGCCTTAGAGCTCTAATTGCACGGTGTCCGCAAAGGCAAAGTGCCACCCGAACCACCACCAGGCAGCAATCACGCCGATTCGAGTCGTGCGTGAAGTCATCACGTGTTCGAGCATGTCCCCGATGGGGGCAAAGTTGTTGGGCTTGCGTTGTGCATAGATCTCGCTGAATATGGCCACAGCCACCACCACGAGGTAACCCGCAATCACAATTGTGCGAATCATGAGCGCCTCCAGAACCTGAGCAGGCCATAGCCTGCAGCTAGCCAGAGGCCCACGAACACAAGCCTGCCCCACACGTTCTCCACGAAAGGGTCGAAGAGAACGGAAATAGTGGGGTAGTTCTCGTTTCCGCCGGGCATGGTCACGCTAAGCACAAAGGCAGCAGCTTCCCACACACAGATAGCCACTGCGAGCATGGACCACATCCACATGGAGCGAAGTAATGCTGCGTGAGGCCGCTGCTCGCGGTCGGGAGCAGGTTCCCAGGCCACTAACAGCACCGTGACACCAATGGCAACGAATACTGCTAAATCGACCCAACTGTGACGGGGTGCCAAGACCAAGACCACCCCTAATGTTCCCGTGACGGCTAGGGTGAGAATCTTGGGCGCAGAAATCGTCTTTTTGATGATGATGAGGCGACCACCGGTCAGGCGGTCAAGAATAAGCATCGCAACGAGTGAGAAAAACAGGATGCCGTCCACATAGGCACCGCGCCAGGTTTGAAACCCGGCCATGATGCCCAGAATGCTAATCCACAACACAGCGGACACACTCCATTGTGGAACTACACGTTCTGAGATGCTCATTCTCTGAGCTTATTCGTCCTTGTTTTTCTTCTTGTTGAGGACGTACCACGCGCCAACAATGAGGATTCCAACACCAAACAAGATGATGCTGCCTGGCGTGCCATCCATGGGCAACAAACCGTCGAGTGGATCAATCATGAGGGCGATCTTTCTGTAAAGAAAAAGGTAGGCGCCCTATCCGCGAAGGTTAGGACGCCCACCAATTATCCCAAGGACTGGGAGTTGAATTGCGTTAGTTGATGGTTGGAATAGTTCCCGTCAGCAACGCGAGTTCTGCTTCGAGCTCGTGCATAGCTTCACCACCGGCCATCAGGTCAGTGATCTGCTCGCGGGTGCGCTCACCCTTAGCAAAGTCATCTGCCTTCTCACCACGAATGAGAACTGCGAAGTGGTCTCCCACCGTCATTGCGTGAGCAACGGAGTGGGTAACGAGAACTACAGCAACACCGCGGTGCTTAGCCTGCATGATGATACGAAGTACGTGTGCAGCTTCCTTCACACCGAGTGCAGCAGTTGGCTCATCGAGGATGAGAACGTTTGCACCGAAGTACACAGCGCGAGCGATAGCCGAAGCCTGACGCTCACCACCGGAAAGGCTACCAACAAGACGGTCACCATCGGTGATGCGGGTAAGGCCGAGGCCCTGCATCTCGGTAACAGCAACGTCGTTTGCGAACTTCTTGTCGAAGCGGCGGAATGGACCCCAACCCTTCATTGGCTCTGCACCAACGAAGAAGGAACGGCCGATGGTCATCAGCGGGAAGGTTCCACCGAACTGGTGAACCGTCGCGATACCTCGTGCGCTTGCATCCTTAGGGGACTTGAAAACAACCTCTTGGCCATCCATCTCGATCTTTCCCGAGGTTGGCTCGTGGAAACCGGAGAGGATTTTGATGAGAGTCGACTTACCAGCACCGTTATCTCCAAGGAGACACAGAACCTGGCCCGCGTAGACGTTGAGTGAAACGTCAACCAAAGCTTTGTTTCCGGGGTAGATCTTGGAAACGTGCTTGAGGGAAAGAATTGGCTTAGTCATTACTTTTTCCCTTTCTTAGGTCCAGTCGATAAAGCTAATCGTCTGAATAGGTTGTTGGTCAATACTGCAGCGAGAACGAGGATACCGATGATGAGCGAAGCCCAGTCAGAGTCCCAGGGGGTGTAGTAGATGCCCTGCTGAACGACAGCAAAAGTGATGGTTCCGAGGATGACACCGAATACAGATCCGTATCCACCGGTAAGGAGAACACCACCGATAACAACAGCGATGATGGCGTTGAACACGAAGGACTGACCCTTCGATACACCTGCACCGTTATAAGTAATGGTCTGCATCATTCCCACGAATGCAGCGGCGGTACCGCTAGCAACGAAGAGCCAGATCTTGACCTTACCTACCTGGATACCCTGTGCACGTGCACTGATGGCGTCGCCACCGATTGCGTACACCCAGTTACCAAAGCGTGAGAAGGACTGAACCCACCAGACCACAATGGCGATGGCGATGGCCCAGAAGATGACGACGGAGAACTTACCGTCAATAAATGTTCCGAACAGCATCTTCGCAACGGGGTCACCCTCAACAGCAATGTTTACTGTTCCCGCGAGGGCACGGGTGAGACCGAGGGTTAAACCCATCACGATGTACATCATGGCCAACGTCACGATAAATGACGGCAGCCCGGTTCGAACAATGATCCAACCGTTGAGGAAACCGATGATTGCACCGAACAGCACTCCACCAACCATGGCGAGCCACAGTGGGAGACCGAAGGTGGTTGCCATCAGCGCGGTAACCATGGAGCTACCGGCAATAACGGAACCGACAGAAAGGTCCAGTTCGCCGGCAATCATAATGAGCGACACTGGCAATGCGACGATGACGAGGTCAGCGAAGATGTTGAGCCAGCTTGCGGCACCGTAGGAGGAGGTGAACTTGTCACCACCGGCGACGGCGAAGAAGAGATAGACGGCGATAGCGCCGATCAGGGCGCCCATTTCAGGGCGGCGGGTGAAGGATCGCAGTGCGTCGCCGAGAGTTCGACGCGGCATTGCGAGCTCAGCCTGTTTGGTGGAAGACATAGATTTCCTCGTCCTTGAGAGTGAAAGTTGGGGTTGCTACCCCCGGGTTTCCCCGGGGGTAGCAAGGGGTATTACTAGCGTGCGCCTGCCGAAACACCAGCCTGTACAGAGGCGATGTTTGCTTCGGTTACCAGTGCAGGACCGGTCAGGAAGACGCGCTCAGCTGGCAGGATGCCGTACTGAACGTACTGCCATGCCATCGAGGTTGCCATGTATCCCTGGAGGAATGGCTGCTGGTCAATACCGAACAGCTGAGTTCCGTCAGCGATACGTGCAAGCACGTTCTCCGAGAGGTCGAAGGTGCCGAGGAGGACCTTGCCGGTCTGGCCAGCCTGCTCGATACCGGATGCAGCTGCGTCAGAGTCCTGCGCACCAATGGTGAGAACACCATCGATGGTGGGGTCTGCAACAAGTGCACCCTTTACTGCCTGTGCAATTGCAGCAGGGTCACCGAAGGAGGATGCGGGGAGAGGAAGCTGAGTTCCTACGCCACCGTTTGCAGCCATACCTTCAGCAAGACCCTGGCAACGGGTTTCCTGGTTTACAGAACCTGGAGTGGTGTTGACACAGATAACGTTCTTTGCACCCTGCTCAGCGAAGTACTCGCCACCGGCAGTACCAGCGATGAGTTCGTCAGAGCCGATGTACATCTGTGCACCAGTGTTCTCCATAGCGGTTACGCCACCAGCGTTGTAGATGAAGACAGCAATACCGGCTGCAACTGCATCCTTGATTGCGGGATCTTCAGCCTCAGGAACCCAGTCAGCGATGACGATTGCGTCAACACCCAGGCCGATTGCGTTACGAACCAGGTCACCTGCGTCAGGGCCGAGGTTTTCGTAGCTCTTGAGAGGCAACCAGGTAACTTCGCCACCAGCGCCCTGAACAGCAAGGCCAGCAGCCTCTACACCGTTCTTGACAGTGGTCCAGAAGCCATCGCTAGCCATACCACCGATAACAGCAACCTTTGCTCCACCAGTCTTGGTTTCGCTTGAGCTGCTGCTGTCGTCAGCTGCAGGAGCTGCACAGCCAGCGAACAGCAGTGATGCTGCAATTGCTACTGGAAGAGCCTTAACAAGGCCCGACACGCGACGCTTCTTTGCGCCTGTGATGGAAGAGATCATCTTTTCCATTTCCTTTCCTTCTTTGTGATTGCGTTCCCCGTCACGGTGACTGAGACGCTCCTAAAAACCAATGGTGTACTGGTTGTCAGGTTGGCCCGATACAAGTACCGAGTCAATTCTTTGTTGAGTTATTCCGGCTTGATACCGGCGATATCTGCAGCTTCGAGAAGAACCTTGGCTGCAAATTCCAGACCCTCGATGCGTCCGAGGGAAGTATCTTCGTGCTCGATAATCACGAACATGTTGGGGTCAACTTCGTAGAGAGCTTTGAGGAACTCTGCCCAGTACTGAGCGTCGTGTCCCTTGCCCACAGCAACGAAGTCCCATGCGGCAGGCTTAGGCCATTCGTTAGCCCATTCGTCGCCACCCAGGTTGGTGCGAGGCTCGTCAGCGCCCAAACGGCGGAAGCTGTTGTCGAGAACACCTTCGATTGCTGCGTGGGGGTTGACGCGAACGTCCTTAGCTGCCGAGTGGAATACGAGAGGACCGAGGTTGCGAACAACAGCTACGGGATCCATCTGCTGCCAGAACAGGTGAGAAGCGTCCAGCTCAACACCGATGTTGGTCACACCAGTGCGCTTGACGAGTTCACGCATGCTTGCGGGGTTGAAAACCAAGTTCTGTGGGTGCAGCTCAAGAGCTACCTTCACGTCAAGGTCACGAGCGAGCTTGTCGACCTCGGTCCAGTAGGCGCCAGCGACGCCCCACTGGTACTCGAGCACGTCAAGTGCATCTGAGTTCCAAGCGTTGACAATCCAGTTCGCGTGCTTGGAACCTGCTTCACCGCCGGGCAGACCTGACATAGTGACAACGCGGTTCTGGCCGAGACGGTGAGCCAGACGGATAGAACGCTTGACGTCTTCCCCGTGCTTGTCACCAATGACGGCGTTGGGGTGAAGAGGGTTACCGTTGCAGTTCAAACCACCGATAACAACGCCGGTGCCTTCGAACAGAGCCAGGAAATCATCACGGGCAGCATCGCTGACCAGGATGTCATCCATAGTGGGTACGTGAGTTGCTGGCAAGAATCCACCAGTGTTGATTTCAATTGCTCCGAGACCGAGGTCAGAGATGACCTTGAGTGCTTCGGGAAGTGAGCGATCGTGAAGGATCGCGTTGTAGACGCCGAGTTTCAACGTAGTTCTCTCTTCTTAGTAGTGCAGGTAGGAGGGGTCAGCCGCTGGAACGTCTACTGACGAACCATTGAGGTTGTAGGACTCAATGACTGAGCCGATAACTTCCATGTTGTGGAGGCCATCTTCGAAGCTGGGGCAGTAAGGCAGAGCAGGAGTCGAAGGCAAGCCAGCAACTTCCTGAAGGAATGCGCGGTTCTGGAAGAAGAACTGATCGTTCTGGCCAACACCAACACCGGGAGCGTCAACGGGGACACCGCCAGCGATGTAGGGGTGATCAGGACCAACCTGGACTGTGCGGTAACCGCGCTCGCCGTAGGGGCCTTCGTTGAACATGAGCTGGAACTCACCATTACGACGCTGGTCGAAAACTGCAGCGCCCTTTTCGCAGAAAACCTCGAACTTGAGGCTGGTGGGGTGACCAGCAGCAACACGAGAAACCTCGATTACACCGGGTACGCCACCGAAGTCAACGGAGAAGCCTGCGTAGTCATCGTTTTCTACTGCATCCATCTCACCGGTCACAGCTGCGAGGCCGTGACCCATGACTGCACCAGTTGCGACGGGGCGCTCGGTGATGGAGGTGACGAAACGTGCACCAGAAACTGCCTTGAAGGGCTTGCCTACGATGAATTCGGAGACGTAGGAGATGTGGCTTCCGACGTCAGCGAGTGCACCAGTTCCCTGAGCACCCTTGTAGCGCCATGAGATAGGTGCGTTGGGGTCTGAGGAGTAGTCAGCCCAGTACTGGCCGCTGAAGTGGAGGACCTTGCCGAGCTTGCCGGACTGGATCAAATTGCGGATAGCCGCGATTGCAGGGTTGCGCAGGAAGGTGAGACCAACACGTGCGGTGGTCGATGCGCGGTTTGCAGCAGCGATCATGGCCTGGGCGTCTTCGAGGGTGTCACTCAGGGGCTTCTCACACAGAACGTGCTTGCCCGCGTCGAGGAGACCTTCAACGATTTCGCGGTGCAGGTGGTTTGCCACAACAACGCTGACAGCGTTGATGTTGGGGTCATCTGCAATGGCACGCCAGTCAGTGTCAGTGCGCTCGTAACCGAAGCGGTCTGCAGCCATCTTGCCAAAGGTGGGGTTTACATCACCGATGGAGACAAGCTTGATTTCAGGAAGGTCTGAACCGTAAAGAGAAGTTGCTGCACGGTAAGCGGCTGCGTGAGCACGTCCTGCCATTCCTGCACCGATTACTGCGACACCGATTGTCATCTGACTAAATCTCCTTTGATTTGTGCTCTGAGTTATGAGCTGATCTTCCTGAAAAAGATCGAATATTAGAACGCTCCAAAAACTACCAGTCAAAAATGAATTTCGACCCGTTGTTTATCGTATTGTTATTTTGTCCTTACAAAGTCACAATGTCAAGTGCGTACGAAATTTCGGCATTTTGTATTCAGATTTCGACAGAAATCGTTGAATTAACAAGGATTTTCGACTGAAATCACTGCAATTGTGATTGCTCTTTCTGAAACAGAAAATGTTAAGTTGTCCGACTTTGTTTGCTGAATTGTTACTTTGTCACCGCAGCAGTGGATCCAGAAACAGGTGCAACCTTGTGCCAACGCTCGTCTTCGGCAGAGGCCAAAGCAGCGTCCACAACACGTGAAGCAGCTACAGCATCATGGATGTTCGAATTGAGATGTTCACGCCCGAGATAGCTTTGAACAAACTTCTTAGCTTCAATGATTTTGAGATCGTCAAAGCCCATCGATGTCCCTGCACCTGGCTGGAAATGTCCAAAGTCACCAAACGAGGGACCTGCCATGATGCGCTGGTACCCAACTCGGACAGGGTCTCCCCCGATAGCAAGCTCGAGTTCGTTCAGACGTTCAAAGTCCCACTTGAGCGATCCGTTAGTGCCATAAATTTCGAGGTCATAGGACGCACGCTTTCCAACGGTCACTCGTGAAGCTTCCAAGGTGCCCAGCGCACCAGAGGCAACTGCGTCGGTACGGAGCTGAACCAGCATGGCAACGTAGTCTTCATTCTCCACGTCGCCGAGTTCTCCCCCTTCAACGAGGTCAAAGTGGGTACCCCCACCCGGTGCTGGGATGGGGCGCTGGGGGTGCACCGTTGACGTAGCAGCACTGACCCGATCGATGGGGCCCAAGATGTAGTGAACGAGATCAACCAAGTGCCCTACGAGGTCTCCGGAAACACCACTACCCGCCATCTCTTTGATGAAGCGCCATGACAGAGCTCCGCGGGGGTCAGAAGAGTAGTCGGCAAAGAATGTGCCACGGAAGTTTGTAATTCGACCGAGTTCTCCGGAAGCGATGATCTGCTTGGCATACTCCAACGCAGGGGCATGCCGGTAGTTGAACCCGATAGATGTGGTTACGCCAGTTTCCTGGACTGCCGCTTCAACAGATTCAGTGTCTGCGGCATGACGACCCACAGGCTTTTCGATCCAGAATGACTTACCAGCCTTTGCTGCCGCGATGCCAATCTCTGCGTGCAGGAAGTTGGGCGCACAAATGGAGACAACATCCACGTCAGTGCGAGCAAGCACCTCGTGATAATCACCGGTAGCCTCAGCGAAGCCGAGCACATCACGAGCGTAATCTTGGCGGTCTGGCACAGGATCTGCTGCAATGACGAGCTCAGGCTTAATACCCAGCTCGGGATAGAACACAGGAAGTGCTTGATACGCGCGCGTATGTACCTTGCCCATCCAGCCAACAGAGATAAGTCCTACGCCGAGACGCTGTGATGTTGTCATGAGATGTCCTTGAAAAAAGGCAATCAGGAATGTGGACAGGGTGTCTTCATTGACCTCGTGCAATTGCCGGAGCTTGTTTACATAGTAATCACTGTTGAGAAATTTGTTCTAATGTCCTTACCTATTCACTAGGCTAATTCTCATGAGCGTCCTCCCCCAGCCCAACATCATCGACCCCACCTCCGTGCCCAGCCTGCGCTGGGGAATCTTGGGAGCAGGTGGGATTGCTCGCACCTGGGCAGGAACTGTCCTCACCAACACGTCACAGCAGATTGTCGCTGTTGCCTCGCGCACCCCGGGTAAAGCTGAAGAATTCGCCCATGATCTGGGCCTAGAGCGCGCCTACAACTCCTACGACGAACTCGTAGGTCAAGCAGACATTGATGCGATCTACATTGCCTCATATCCTTCTGACCACAAGGAACACGCATTACTTGCTATTGCCGCAGGCAAGCACGTCCTCATTGAGAAGCCCACCACCATGAACTCCAGAGATGCGGCAGCAATCTTTGAGGCGTCCACAGCGGCAGGTGTTTTTGCCATGGAAGCCATGTGGACCAGGTACCTCCCCCAGTTCGACATCGCACGTCAGCTACTTGCCGATGGTGCTCTTGGAGAGCTTGATTTATTGGTAGCCACTTTCTGTCAGGACAATCGTCACCTCGAAAGAATGTGGACTAAAGGCGGCGGTTCACCGGTCTTCGATATGGGCATTTACCCCATCGCTTTTGCCCAGATGTTCCTCGGGAACCCCACGAACATCACGGCGTTTGGCGTTGTGCGCGAAGACCTCATCGAAGAAGAAGCGCATGTGTTGATGAGTTACGACGACACTCCAGCGCGCACCAACTTCATTGTCTCTGGCCGCACAGCGCTCCCCCATACCGGCGCTGTATCAGGCTCCAAGGGCGCATTGAACTTCGGTACTCCCTTCGTTGTTCCCTCTTCTATTACTCTGCTCAACACTGAGTTCAACGACACCGGAGTGACCTGGACTGACAACACCGGCATCGTGGGCCACCAAGGACTGTGTTACCAGGTGAACTACTTCGCCCAGTACGTGGGTGAAGGTCTCCTTGAATCTCCGCTCCACACCCACGACGACGTCGTCACCAACATCGCTGTTGCAGAAGAAATCATCGACATCATTGGCGCTAACCCTCACTAAATACTTCTAAGGACCTGTTATGACGAGCTACCGCCTCGCTGCCTCTGCCGAAATGCTCTTTACCGAGCTTCCCTTTGTTGAGCGCGTGCAGCACATCCACAACCGTGGTTTTGAAGTAGAGATCTGGGATTGGACCACCAAGGACCTCCCCGCGCTTGCCGCTACTGGCGCAACCTTTTCGAGCATGACGGGCTATATCGAGGGCGACCTTCTCGAAGAGGATGGCATCGCTCGTCTCCTGGAGACAGCATTGCTGTCGCTGGAGGCATCGACCATCATTGACGCGCCTCGTCTGAATCTCCATGGCACCGGTCTTGATTCCAATGGACAAAGTATTCGCAAGCGTGAAAGTGTGACTGCGGCTGAATGGTCAACCGCTCGTGACACCTTGGCTAAGTTGGCAGAACTTGGCGAGAAGCACGGCAAGCAGTTCACCCTTGAAAACCTCAACCTTGCCGTGGATCACCCCGGGACACCATTCGCTCGAGCTGAAGACACCATTGCCTTAGTCGAAGCAGTGAACAGCCCCCACTTGGCATTGAACCTTGATCTGTATCACGCTCAAATTGGCGAAGGTAATCTCGCCGAGCTCGTGCGGAGCGCATTCCCCCTGATCGGGGAAATCCAGGTCGCAGACGTTCCTGGACGTTGCGAACCTGGCACAGGCGAAATCAACTACCGCCGCATAGCTGCAGAACTCAAGGCTCTGGGCTACACCGGCGTTGTCGGCCTCGAGGGCTGGGCGTCAGGAGATTCTGACGCGGCTCTGGATGCTTTCGCTGATTTCTTCGCGTGATTTAGAGCTTGACTGCTTTACCTGTCTGAGCTGATTCCAGAGCAGCGTTAGCCAGCACGAGAGCGGCACGACCGTCTTCGTAGTTCGGGTTAATGGCCTTACCTGAACGAATGCTGGTGGCGAAGTCTGCTAACTCGTTCTGGTAGCTCAACGCATAACGCTCCAGGAAGAAGTTGAAGTAGGGCTCGCGCACCTCAACGGCCTCTGCTGTGTGAAGTTGAACTGAGGTGGGGGTGAGGTTGGAAGCCGTGAGCATGCCGAGGCTTCCGAAAGCTTCGAGACGCTGGTCATAGCCGAAGGATGCGTGACGTGAGTTCACAATGGTGACCAGCTCGTTGTTAGCTCCACGAAGGGTGACAGCGACACTGTCATAGTCCCCTTCTTCAGCGATGTAGTCGCAGAAGGCGTTCGTGCCCGTTGCACTGACCTCAACAATGTTGGGGACGAAGAAACGGGCCATGTCGAAGTCGTGAATGGTCATGTCGCGGAAAATACCGCCACTGACATGGATGTATTCCTGTGGCGCGGGTGCTGGGTCGCGGCTGATGATGATGAGCTGCTCGAGGGTACCGATTTCGCCTGCAGCAACACGGGCTTGGATTTGGTTGAAACCGGGGTCGAAACGACGGTTGAAACCGATGGCAATAAGAGTTTTGGCTTTGGATGCTTTCTCGCGAAGCGCATCGACGCGCTCGATGTCGAGGTCAATGGGCTTCTCGCACAGAACGTGGAGTCCCAGGTCGATAGCACGCTCAATCAAACCCACGTGAGTCGGAGTGGGAGCGGCGACCAGAATGGCATCCACTTCCCCACTGTTGAGGAGAACTTCGGGGTCATCGGTGATCTTGCCACCATAAAGGCTCTGGATGTTCTCTGCACCCGCAATGAAGGTGTCACACGTGTAGGTCAACTCAAAATCATTCGAGCGATCAATTGTTGCTGCGTGGACCTGGCCAATACGGCCGGTGCCAATCAAACCAATGCGGATGGGAGAAGTCATCGTTGAGTTCCTGTCATGAAGATGTTTGTTACAACATACTCTCAAAGTCTTAATGTTTCCACCCAGGCAAGAGCACGCGAAAGATAAGGGGATTAAGCAACAAAACCCGAGCAAATGCTCGGGCTCTGTTGTTCCCTCCCTCGGGAGTTTTGACTCAAAACTCCGTTGGAACTTGCGGATATAAGTTGAGCGTCGACCTGGAGGCATGGACCGCTCCAACTGATCCTGGATACAAACTATATGCTAAGACTTTGTTAAGTCAATATGAGAAAGTAACTTCTCTTCGCCAATCATTTCCTAAAGTGAGAGAGTTAACAAGTGACCGCTCAGAAATCCACCAAACGCCCCACCATTTATGAAGTGGCGGCGTTAGCTGGTGTTTCTAAATCACTGGTCTCTCTCGTCCTGCGCGACTCCCCGCAAGTCAGCCCCGCCCGGCGCGAAGCAGTTCTCACCGCGATTAAGAAGCTCAACTACGAGCCCAATGCTGCAGCCTCTAACTTGGCCGGAAAAAGTTCCGGTCTGATTGGGGTGGTCATTGATGACTACAGCAACACCTGGTTTATAGAGACGCTCAAAGGACTTCGTGAAATCTTCGATGATGCGGGCTACCACCTCGCTGTGAGCGACCTGCATGAAGTGCGCAGCAGGCACTCCGACGCCGCCTCCGCCCTGTTGGCGATGAGGGTGGACGGTCTCGTTGTTGCAGCAGAACCCTCTAACCTGAGCGATCGCTCAAAGGAAATACCCTACGTCATCATTGGGAGCCGTCAAACCCGCCCTCAACGCGCTGACGTGGTCACCGGAAGCGATGAGCTTGGCGCAGAACTTGTTGTCGATCATCTCGCAGACTTAGGCCACAAATACATTGGTCACATCACCGGACGTGATGGAGCTGCCCACAAACGTCTTGATGGTTTCCTTTCGCAAACCAAAGCACGCGGGTGTCACGGTTATTTTGCTGGTGAAGGCAGGGCAACTGATGAAGAAACCGGGTACGACTGCACACTGGAATTAATGAAAGTCCACCCCGAGATCACCGCTATCTTTGCTGCGAACGACTTCATGGCAGCTGGGGCTATTGCTGCTCTCAAGAAGCTCAAGAAACGTGTCCCTCAGGACGTTTCTGTCGCAGGATATGACGACACGGTGATTGCAGGTCCAAAGTTCCTAGACCTGACCACCGTCAGTGACTCAGGTGCCGAGATTGGACGCCAAGCAGCAAAGCTGCTGTTGCGCCGTATCAAAGCAGCGCAAACTGCACCTCATGATCTGGATCTCGTCCCCACGCTGATTGCGCGAGGCAGCACGTCAAAAGTGAAGAAGTAGCGAACTACGAGTTCTGCTTGGCGATGTAGCTCTTGATGGTCTCGAGCTGGAACTTGGCCACCTCAGCTGCGTTTTCGTTCTCTGCAAAGACACTCGAGCAGACCACCGAGTTGGGGTTGTCGAGGAATCCAATCTCCTTGAGCCCGCCGAAGAATTCATCGAAGTTCACGTCGCCATCGCCCATCTTGAGGTGCTGGTGCACGCGCACAGCGTTTCCGGGAGGGTTGGAGATGTAACGCAGACCGTGTGAGCGGTTGTGGTCCATGGTGTCTGAGACGTGAACGATACCTATACGGTCGCCCGCCGCACGCATAATCTCCAGAGGAGCCTCTTGCATGTGGAAGGTGTGTGAAGCCACGTAAACCATTCCAAAGTTCTTGGAGTTGATTCCGCGAATCACGCGCCAGGCAGCAAGACCGTTCTCAACGAAGTCATCTGGGTGAGGATCGATGAAGATCTTGATTCCCTCTTTCTCGACGAGAGGAACGATCTCCTCCATCGAGCGGTAAAACATACGCTCAGACTCTTCAGCCTTCTCGGGGCGACCCGAGAACTCAGTACCGATGGTGTCCACTCCCAGTTCAGCGGTGATGCGGATGACGCGCTTCCAGTAGCGAACTGCTGCTTCGCGCGCATCTTCATCGGGGCCAGACCAGCGAAGCACGGGAAGGGTGGAGGCAATTCCCACCCCTGCGTCCTTGCACGCCTTGGAAAACGCCTTGACGTAGTCGTCGTCTGCTTTGGGGTGGTTGAAGAAAGGAATCATGTCGGGGTGCGGGGTGAGCTGCAACCATTCATAACCCAAGTCCGCAGCTACCCGCGGGAACTCCATAAGCCCGTGCGAGTGGTGGAACGGGGTGGGGTCGAGGGCAATTTTCACCATGAGATGACTCCTTTACCTAAAGATTCTTACTGAAAACGTGCTGCGTGAGTGCAGCTGTGGATGTGGTCGCGCGTGCGCTTGGCAATCGGGAAGGGGAAGTCCACCGAGCAGCCATACATGTCCTGTTCAACGATGGCGAACATCTCAGGGTTGATTTCTGCTGCCTTCTCAATGATCGGAGCGAACTCAGGAACACCCTTGCCACCAGGCTCGGTCATGACGCCCTTGGCGACAGCCTCAGCGAAAGGAAGATCGTTCTTGAGGGTCTCGGCCAGGATGTCGGGCTCAACCTGCTTGAGGTGGAGGTAACCGATGCGGTCTGGGTAAGCGTTCATTAGCTTGACGTTGTCACCGAGGTAGTACGCGAAGTGGCCGGTGTCGAGGCACAGGTTTGTGTATTCCTTGTTGGTCTCCTGCAGGAAGCGTTCTACTTCCTGATAGGTACCAATGTGGCTATCTGCGTGGGAGTGGAACTGCTGCTTGATGCCGTATTCCTCAAGCAACGCCTTGCCAAGCTTGTCGTGGCCGGCAGCGAGCTTCTTCCATTGGTAATTATCGAGAACACGAGACTCAAGAACTTCTGAGGTTGCATCTGAGCGCCACAGGTCAGGGATAACAACCAAGTGCTCTGCCCCCAACTTGGATACCAAACCAGCAACATCGAGTGCTTGATCCCAGGCACGTTTCCACTGGTCATCGCCCTTGTGGAATCCGGTGAAGACGGTACCCGCAGAAAGTTTCAGGTCACGCTTTCCAAGTTCATCTTCTAGCTGGTGAGGGTCAGTGGGAAGGTAACCGAACGGACCAAGCTCAATCCAGTGATATCCAGCGGTCTGAACTTCATCCAGGAAACGCTCCCAAGGAACCTGCTTGGGGTCGTCTGCAAACCACACACCCCAGGAATCAGGCGCTGAACCGATACGAATCTGAGCGTTGGACATTAGTTGTTCCTTTCGGATGCGCCACGACCAAGAAGAGCCTTCTGGGTCTTCTGGATTTCTTCGTACTCTGCACGTGCCTTCTTGGTTGAAGCCAAGGTGGAGGTAGCTGCAACAGGAACATCCCACCAACCTTCACCGTCGGGTGCGTACAAAAGTGGGTCGCTGTTGATGTGAATCAAGGTGGCGACATTGCTGGCCTTAGCTGCCTTCACGGCAGCCGAGAGGTCAGCAATGGCGTTGGTCGTGGGCTCAACGCGAATCACGTTCATGCCGTAGGACTCCGCGTTGGTTGCGAGGTCGATGGGGAGAATTTCGCCCTGCTCGAAGTTGTTACCATCCTTGTCGTGGGTGCGATACAGCGTTCCATAACGCTGCGAGCCCACGTCTTCAGAAAGGTGACCGATAGAGGCGTAACCGTGGTTCTGAATCAGCACAATGATGAACTTGATACCTTCGGCAACAGCAGAGACGATCTCAGAGTTCATCATGAGATAAGAACCGTCACCGACCATGACGATGGAGTCACGGGTCTTGTCTGCACGGGCAACACCGATGCCTCCGGCAATTTCATACCCCATGCAGGAGAAGGCATACTCGACGTGGTAACCCAGGTCGTCTCGCACGCGCCATAGTTTGTGCAGGTCGCCCGGAAGCGAACCAGCTGCACAAACCACGACGTCGCGTGGATCAGAGGCTTCTTGAACGGCGCCAATGATCTCGGTCTGACTTGGAAGCACCAAACCGCGGTCTACGAAGGCCTTGTCGACCTCAAAGTCCCATGTTTCCTTCTGACGTGCAGCTTCAGCTGCGTAGTCAGCGGAAATGTGGAAGCCAGAAATAACAGAAGAGAGCTCAACTAGAGATTCACGAGCATCTGCCACAACAGGAAGCGCACTTCCGTGCTTAAAGGCATCGAAGGAAGCCACGTTGATGTTGATGAAGCGAACATCAGGGTTTTGGAATGCGGTGCGGCTGGCAGCAGTGAAGTCGCTGTAGCGAGTACCAATACCGATGATGAGGTCTGCCTCTGCGGCAAGACGGTTCGCAGCAGTGGTGCCTGTTGCCCCCACAGCACCCATGTTCTGGGGGTGATCCCAGTTCAGTGAACCCACACCTGCCTGGCTCATGCCCACAGGGATTCCGGTTGCTTCGACAAATTCACGCAGTGCATCTGCAGCGCTGGAGTAAATCACACCACCACCGGCAACGATGAAGGGTCGCTTGGCGGACGCAATCTGACGGGCAACTTCTGCCATCAGACCTGCATCTGGACGTGGACGGCGAATGTGCCATTCGCGGTCCGCCAAGAATTCAGCTGGAACGTCAATCACTTCGGCCTGTACGTCTTCAGGAAGAGCAATGGTGACTGCACCAGTCTCCACGGGATCCGTCAAAACACGCATAGCTCCGAGCGCAGCAGAGAACAGCTGCTCGGGACGGTGAACACGGTCAAAGAAACGAGAAAGCGGCTTGAATGCATCGTTTACACTCATGCTGGCGTCGTGGGGAAGCTCAAGCTGCTGCAGTACAGGGTCAGAGACGCGTGTGGCGAAGGTGTCCGAAGGAAGCAGCAGAACTGGAAGACGGTTGGTCGTTGCCACAGCTGCACCAGTGAGCATGTTGGTGGCACCAGGGCCCACGGATGCAGCACACGCGAAGGTTGAACGACGACGAGTCATACGCGAGTAGGCAATAGATTCGTGCACCATGCCCTGCTCGTTACGAGCCTGATAGTAGGGCATGAGTTCTGGTTCGTCGACGGAGAACTGCTTGAGTGCCTGGCCAATACCTGCCACGTTGCCGTGACCAAAGATGCCAAAGGTGCCCGCAATGGTGCGCTCACGGTAGTCACCATCAACGGTGAACTGGTGACCTAAGAATTCAACCAGTGCCTGGCTGACGGTCATGCGACGGGTAGTCATTGCGGTTCCTTTCGGGTGGTGCTTAAGCCGTGTAGGGAAGTCGGGGGTCGATCTCTTGACCGTTCCAGGTCTCGCGGATCCACGCGTGGGCGGGGTCATCGCTGATCTGCCAGACCCGATCAGGGTCTGGGCCAGCCATCACGTTGAGGTAATAGAGGTCGTAGCCCGGTGCTGCAACACAGGGGCCGTGCCAACCGTGAGGAACGAGTGCGATGTCGCCGGAGTGGACCTCTTCAAGAGTGTCGATGGGGCCCGCTGCCGAAGCATAGGTACGCATGTAGCCAAAAGGTTCTGCTTCGACAGGAGCATCTAGGCCTTTGGCAGTCGCGGTTTCGAAATAGTAGATCTCTTCGAGGTGGGACTCGTGACCAGGGATGTGCTCGTCGTGCTTGTGTGGCGGGTAACTGGACCAGTTTTCTGCGGGAGTAATAACTTCGCAGACAATCAGGCGATCAGCAGCTAATGCCTGGGGAGTGCCAAAGTTGTGCACCTGGCGGCTCGACCGTCCGGCCCCACGGAGCTCAACTGGCACCCCCTCAGCAGATATGTAGGCCACAGGAAAATGCTTCTCTGTGGGCGCTTCAGCAACGGTGACGCGGCCGGTGCCGGTGATTTCAGCATCAGTGCCCGTGGGCAGATACAACACGTCAGTTGGGCCGTGGAATACGGACTTTCGTCCGGCCAGGACCTGAGTGTGAGAACCAGGGTCATCAGAGAGCTGGTAAGTCACGGTGTAGGAACCAGACAGCGGAACGATGATGCGTTCCACTGCAGCCGCTTCCAACGGAACAGAGGTTCCTGAAAGTTCTGCCACGCGAATGCCGGTGTACTTCCAACCGTCAATAGTCTTATCGACGACTGATTCCCAGCCGTCGCGGGCCAGCGAGGTGCGCTTGAAGAACCAGTCACCACTGTTTGTGTGTGTCATGTTCTTCACAGCTCCTTTGCGATGGGGGGAAAGTTCCTGGCCGGGCGATAAGACGCCCGGCCAGGGCTGTCTAACTAGTTCTGGGGGAAGCCCAGGTTGATTCCACCGTGGCTGGGGTCAAGCCAGCGGCTGGTGATGGCCTTGCCACGAGTGAAGAAGTGAACGCCTTCAGCACCGTGAGCCTTAGTGTCACCGAACAGTGAGTTCTTCCACCCACCGAAGGAGAAGTACGCCACAGGAACGGGGATGGGCACGTTGATACCGATCATGCCGACCTCGATCTCGTTCTGGAAGCGACGAGCAGCACCACCATCGTTGGTGAAGATCGCTGTTCCATTACCGAAAGCACCGTTGTTGATCAGTTCAACACCTTCGTCATAGCTCTTGACGCGAACGACAGAGAGGACGGGTCCGAAGATTTCCTCGGTGTAGACCTTGGAGGTGGTGGGAACGTTGTCGATCAGGGTGGGGCCAAGCCAGAAACCGTTGTCAGCACCATCGAAGGTGTCGTTGCGGCCGTCGTGAACAACGGTTGCACCATCTTCGATGGCTATATCGATGTAAGAAGCGACCTTGTCGCGGTGAACCTTGGTAACCAAGGGGCCCATGTCGCAGTTACGACGGCCATCACCGGTGGTGAGCTTGCCCATACGAGCCATGATCTTCTCAATCAGTGCATCTGCCACAGGTTCCACAGCGACAATGACGGAGATGGCCATGCAACGTTCACCAGCAGAACCGAAACCTGCGTTGATAGCGGAGTCAGCAACCAGCTCGAGGTCAGCATCGGGCAGAACCAGCATGTGGTTCTTCGCGCCACCAAGAGCCTGAACGCGCTTGCCGTTCTTGGCTGCGGTTTCGTAAATGTACTGAGCAATAGGTGTCGAACCCACGAAGGAGATCGCCTGAACTGCAGGGTGCTCCAGCAGGCCATCTACAGATTCCTTGTCACCGTTCAACACAGTGAAGACACCATCAGGAAGACCAGCTTCCTTGAACAGCTTTGCCATCCAGATAGCAGCGGTGGGGTCTTTCTCGGAAGGCTTCAGCACAACAGTGTTACCTGCAGCAATCGCAACGGGGAAGAACCACATAGGAACCATGGCTGGGAAGTTGAAGGGCGAGATAACGCCCACAACGCCAAGAGGCTGACGGGTTGAGTAGACATCCACACCAGTGGAAGCGTTCTCGGAATATTCACCCTTGAGCATCTGGTTCAGACCACACGCAAACTCCACAACTTCCTGACCACGAGTGATCTCACCGAGAGCATCGGAGAGAACCTTGCCGTGCTCGGAAGTGATGATCTCGGCCAGTTCGCCCTTGCGCTCGTTGAGCAGCTCACGGAACTTGAAGATGATCTGCTGTCGCTTTGCCAGTGACTGGTCACGCCATGCGGGGAAAGCCGCAGCAGCAGATTCAATTGCTGCCTTGATTTCTGCTTGGTTAGCGAGGGCTACCTCCTTGGTGATTTCACCAAGAGCGGGGTCATAAACAGGTGCAGTGCGACCAGAGGTGCTGACAACTTCAGCACCATCAATCCAGTGGCCAACTACGGGAAGAGTAGACATTGATCTTCTTTCGTGAGGGGTTTTCTAAAAGAACTTAAGAACCGTGAACCAGTGCGGCAGCGGTGTCGATGGCGGAGGCTACGTCTCCGTCGGCGGGGTAGAGCAGGCTACGACCAACAACCAGTCCGCGCACTCCGGGGAGTGCAAGGGCTGCCGCCCATGCGGCGAAGGTTTCTTCTGCATCGCCGTTGGGGTCTCCTCCGAGAAGGAGTGTTGGAAGTGTTGTCGAAGCCATAACGCGTTCCATTTCTGGAACAACGGGAAGCTTGAGCCATGAGTAGGCACTGGAGTTACCCAGACCTGACGCAATAGCAATCGACAGGATGACCGCATCGGGTGAGAGGTCATTCACAATCTTGCCATCTACCCACTCGCTCATAAAGGGTTCGAGCATGATGGGAAGCTCTGCGTCTGCAGCATCAGACACTACTAATGCAGTGGCTTCGAGGGTGTCGACAGAACCCGCGTCCTTGAGGTTGATACGAACCAGGTTTTTACCGAAGTCCAGACCTGATTCGACAATGCCATCAACGTCATACGCGGTGTAACGGTCGTCCATCTCGAACGAAGCGCCCTTGAGGCCGCCACGGTTCATAGAACCAACCACGATCTTGTCATCCAGAAGTCCGAGCAGAGCGAGGTCTTCAATGATGTCAGGGGTGCCGAGGACACCGTCAACGCCGGGGCGAGAGAGTGCAAGTGCCAGACGCTCGAGCAAAACGTTGCGGTCCGCCATGGCAGTTTCGTTCTTGCCTACGCCGAGAGCACCACGCGCGGGGTGGTCAGCAGCAACAATAAAGAGCTTGCCGTCGCCACGGAGGAGTTCACGGCGCTTGCGGTTGGCGAGAACTTCGGCAATTTTGCCGGGGTTCTCTGCACGCGTCTTGCGCAGGGCGTCTAAATCGATGGTGCTCATGCGCCAATCTCCTTCAGAATTGCTTCCACCTCTGCCGTCGTTGGCATGGCGGTTGAACATTCGCGGCGGCTTGCCACCACAGCGCCTGCCACGTTGGCAAAGCGCAAAATCTTCTCAAGACCCCAACCCTGGAGCAGGCCGTAGCAGAGAGCGCCACCGAAGCTGTCGCCAGCTCCGAGGCCGTTGATGACATCAACGAAGTAAGGGGGAACCTCAACGGTCTCGTCCTTGGTCTTCGCCAGAACGCCCTTGGGTCCCTGCTTCACAATCGCGAGTTCAATACCGCGCTCTAGCAAAGCATCTGCGGCGCGGTGTGGCTCGGTCTCGCCGACAGCTACTTCGCACTCTTCCTTGTTGCCGACAGCAACCGTGACGTTCTCGAGTGCCTTGGCAACCTGAACAGAAGCGTTCTCGGGGTTCTTCCAGAACATGGGACGGTAGTCCAAGTCGAGGATGGTCAGTGGCTTGCGGCCACGTGCTTCCCACGCAGCGAAGTGTGCGGTGCGGCTGGGCTCCTCTGAGAGACCGGTCACGGTGGACCAGTAAATCTTGGCGTTCGCAATAGCGTCCAGGTCCAGCTCGTTGGCCTTGATGACAAGGTCAGGAGCGATGGGGTCGCGGTAGAAGTAGAGGGGGAAGTCATCTGGTGGGAAGATTTCGCAGAACACAACAGGAGTGTTCAGACCTTCAACGCCGGAAACGAATTCATCGCTCACACCGAGACGACGCAGCTCTTCGTGGACGTACTTACCGAAGGGGTCGTTACCGGTACGGGTAATCACAGCAGACTTGAGGCCGTGGCGTGCTGCAGCAACTGCAACGTTGGTGGCGGAGCCACCAAGGTACTTACCGAAGGTTTCTACCTTCTCGAGGCCCACACCGTCCTGCAAAGGGTAGATGTCAATGCCAACGCGACCGATGGTAATGACATCGAATGGGGTTGTGGATGCGGCGGTCATACTGCGATGTACAACTTTCTCAAGAGGGTTGGATAACAAATCTAATAGCTCTAACGTACATATGTTAGGACATATTGACAAGTCTGACATTACGCGGGCTTAAACGCGAGCGCAACACCGAAATGTCCCCCGGTACTGAGACACTGTGAAGATGGAGTCTTCACTGTTTCTTATCCTTGGTTTGATTGCTGGAATTGTTGCCGGAATTGCCATTGGCTGGGGCTTGCGTGCACGCAAATCTCTCCCCAGCGATGCAGGCGACCTCGCTGTGCGCGCGGCTACTGCCGAAGCTCGCGTCACCGGTAAAGAGGAGCAGATCCAGACTCTGGAGCGCATGCTCAGCGAACTGCGCGAAGTCAGCGAGCGCAAGCAGGAAGACGAAGCAGCACGTGCTCGAGAAGAGCACAAAGTTCTTGAAGCCCTAGCCCCTGTCAAAGAAACCCTGCAGGCGATGCAAACCAAGGTCAACGACCTAGAAAATCAGCGCCAGGAACAGTATGGCCAGATTGCCCAGCAGCTAACCCAGTCCCGCCAGTTTGGCGAAGAATTGCGCGCAACCACCCAGTCACTCGCCTCAGCTCTGAGCTCCAACAGTGTTCGTGGCACCTGGGGTGAAGCACAGCTTCGCCGCTTGGTCGAAGTTGCCGGCCTGACCGCCCACGTGGACTTTGATACTCAAACCACTATGAAGACAGATGGTGGAACCATCCGCCCTGACATGGTGATAAACCTTCCCGGCGGCAAGACCATTGTCATTGACGCCAAGGTGCCCTTCAACTCCTATCTCGAGGCAAGCCAGATCCCCATCACCGCAACTGGTGAAGAGGCAGCTCGTCGCAAGACCCTGATGGACGCTCACGTGAAAGCTGTCCGCTCCCACGTGGACGCTCTGAGCTCCAAGAGCTACTGGAGCGGCTTCGACTTCAGCCCAGAATTTGTTCTGGCTTTCATTCCCAGCGAATCGCTCCTTGCTTCCGCACTCGAGGCAGACCCCACTCTTCTGGACTATGCCTTTGGCAAGCGCGTTGCGCTGGCCTCTCCTGTGAACCTGTGGGCAGTGCTCAAGACCGTGTCCTACACCTGGCAACAGCAGGTCGTAACTGACGAAGCTAAGAAGCTCTTCGACTTGGGAATCGAGCTCTACTCACGCCTCAGCACCATGACCAAGCACACCGAGGACCTGCGTAAGGCGATAGAGAACACCGTCAAGCACTACAACGGTTTCATTTCCTCGCTCGAGACGCGTGTGCTCTCCACGGCTCGTAAGTTCCCTGGCATCGACCCCACCAAGATCCTTCCTGAAGGAATTGAAGTTCACGATGCCCCCAAACCACTGACTGCCGGGGAACTCGTTGATCCTGAGAACAACACCCTCTCCAGCTAATGACATGATGGGAACGTGAGTTCCCCATCAGCTAACGCGCCCCGTGCCTTATTGGCAGGGCGCGTTTTAGCGTTTGCGGGTATCGCACTCGTGGCATTTAGCATGCGTGCAGCTGTTGCAGGTCTCTCTCCACTGATTCCGATTATTGGTCAGACCTACGAGCTGAACACAGCAGCCATCGCGCTCCTGGGATCCATTGCCCCCTTGAGCTTCGCTGCAGGCGGGGTCTTCACCCCACGCATTGAGAAGCGCATAGGCCTTGAGCGCACACTGATTTTGGCGCTAGTTCTCATGATTCTGGGGCACGTCATTCGAGCTGCATCTGTGAACTGGCAGACCTTGGCTGTGGGAACGCTTTCAGCGCTGGTGGGAATGGGCTTTGCCAATGTGGCCATGCCTCCGGTTGTGCGCAAATACTTCCCTGATCGCGTCAGCATGATGACGTCGGTCTATATGTCGATCATGTCGATCAGCGCCTTCTTGCCAGCACTAGTTGCTGTTCCAGTGGCAGATGCCATTGGTTGGCGCGGTTCCCTCTTGCAGTGGGCCGTCATTGCCACCATCGCTCTGATTCCCTGGATTCTGGAATACCGATCACACCGCAAAGACTCGTCGTTTGATGCACCCGAGAAATCCCCACAGGTGCGGAAGATTCATCCCTGGCGCTCCCCCACTGCGTGGGCAGTGGGAACTGTCCTCGCTGTTTCTTCCATCACCGGCTATGCCATGTATGCGTGGATGCCGGTCATTCTCATTGATATTGCCGGGGTTACCCCCGCACAAAGTGGCGCCCTGTTGGCGCTCTTTGCCGGCATCGGTTTACCCCTTGCCTTCGTGACCCCAGGCTTGGCTAAGCGCATGGGAAAGCACGTGCATTGGCTTGTCACTCTCGGCAGTGCCTTCTTTGTTGTGGGCTATCTCGGCTTATTACTCTCGCCCACCCATGGGACATGGATTTGGGTTGCCATCGTGGGCACTGGATGTTTAGAGTTCCCGCTTGCCTTGGTTTTGGTCAACCTGCGAACGGGCAGCGTGCGCAGCTCGATGGCGTTGAGCGGTTTTGCCCAGATCGTGGCCTATCTATGCGCAGCAATGGCACCGCCCCTGATGGGCATGCTTTACAGCAGCACCAATGACTGGACCGTCGTTCTGACGACCCTCATGATCGTCTCAGTTGCAGCAAATATTCCTGCCGCACTGATTCTGCGTCGCAACCGCATGGTTGACGCAGAACTTGCTCTGAAGTCTTAGACCTCGAGCCAGCGGTCAGCGCGGTAGTCGGCCTGAACGCGGCGGATGGTGCCCGAACGACCACGAAGAATGATGCTGTCGGTACGGATGATTGGCCCCTTGCGGCGAACACCCTCCACCAGACCACCATCAGTCACACCAGTGGCAACAAAGAAGGTGTTGTCGCTGGTGACGAGTGAGTCCTGGTCATAAACGTGGTCAAACTTGAGGCCTGCGTCGAGACCCTTCTGCTTCTCGTCATCATCCTTGGGAGCCAAGATGGTCTGGATCATGCCGCCGAGTGCCTTCATGGCACACGCGGTGACCACACCCTCAGGGCTGCCGCCGATACCCACACACATGTCGATGCGTGATTCGTAGCGGGCAGCGTTGATGCCACCTGCGACGTCACCATCGAGAAGAAGACGAGTACCAGCACCGGCGTCACGGATCTCTTGGATCAGTTCCATGTGACGGGGACGGTCCAGCACGGCAACGCGGATATCTCCGACGTTGCGACCGGTTGCCTTGGCGAGCGCACGGATGTTCTCACCAATGGGCTTACGGATGTCGACAACACCGATGCCCTCAGGGCCGGTGGCAATCTTGTTCATGTAAAAGACAGAGGAGGCATCCAGCATGGTGCCGCGGTCTGAGACCGCAATGACGGAGACCGCATTCTGACGGCCTGCAGCCGTCAGGCTGGTGCCGTCGATGGGGTCCACAGCGATGTCGCAGGCAGGGCCACGACCATTACCGACGTGCTCACCGTTGAACAACATGGGAGCTTCGTCCTTTTCGCCCTCACCAATGACGATGACGCCGTCAAAGTTCACGGTGGCAAGGAATGCGCGCATGGCGTCAACAGCAGCCTTGTCAGCTGCGTTCTTGTCACCATGGCCAATGAAAGGCACTGCGCGGATAGCAGCAGCTTCGGTGGCACGCACCAGCTCCATACCAAGGTTGCGATCAGGGTGAAGGTTCAGGATTCCGGTGTTTGTCGTAGTCACGCTCTCAGCCTAGGCGTCGACGCGCGTCACTCCCCAGCCGACGGGCGTAATACTCCGTATTCGTTTCGTTCATACCCGAATCACGCTCACCAGCTGGCTGGTTAGACTAGAGGGGCGCTTTCCCGTTTCTATTCGCGCCACAAATCTAGGAGATGTCATGCCCGTCGCAACCCCGGAACAGTATGCAGAAATGCTCGACAAGGCAAAGGCCAAGGGCTTTGCATACCCCGCGTTCAACGTTTCGAGCTCACAGACGCTCAACGCTGTTCTTCAGGGACTGACCGAGGCCGGTTCTGACGGCATCATCCAGGTCACCACTGGTGGTGCTGACTACTTTGCAGGTCACACCGTCAAGGCACGTGCAACTGGTGCACTCGCATTCGCGAAGTTCGCTCACGAAGTAGCAAAGAGCTACCCCATCACCGTGGCACTGCACACCGACCACTGCCCCAAGAACGCTCTCGATGACTTCGTTCTTCCCCTCATCGCCGCGAGCGAAGAAGAGGTCAAGGCTGGCCGCAACCCCATCTTCCAGTCACACATGTGGGACGGTTCTGCTGTTCCTCTGGCTGAGAACCTTGAGATCGCTCAGATGATGTTGGCCAAGACCAAGAACATCAACGCCATCCTCGAGGTTGAAATCGGTGTTGTCGGTGGCGAGGAAGACGGCGTCTCTCACGACATCAACGACAGCCTGTACACCACCATCGAAGACGGCATCAAGACCGTGGAGGCTCTGGGCCTCGGCGAGAACGGCCGCTACATGGCAGCCATGACCTTCGGTAACGTGCACGGTGTTTACAAGCCCGGTAACGTCAAGCTTCGCCCCGAACTCCTCAAGGAGATCCAGGAAGGCGTTGCAGCTAAGTTCGGCACCGCAGCAAAGCCTTTCGACCTCGTATTCCACGGTGGTTCTGGTTCAACTGACGCTGAGATCGCTGAAGCAGTAGCAAACGGCGTGATCAAGATGAACGTCGACACCGACACCCAGTACGCCTTCACCCGTTCTGTTGCAGACACCATGTTCCGCAACTACGACGGTGTGCTCAAGGTTGATGGCGAAATGGGTAACAAGAAGATCTATGACCCCCGCGCATGGGGCAAGCTCGCTGAGACCGCTATGGCAGCTCGCGTTGGCCAGGCTACTCAGCAGCTCGGTTCTGCTGGTCACTCCGGTAAGTAAGAACCCTCTCCATGGCAGAAACACCTGAGACCACGCCTGCTTCCGACAAGGAAGACAAGGCGACTTCGGTGACCCCTGCCGCCGAGAAAAAGAACGACAAGAACGAATCGAAGCAGGCTCCGACTCCCCTCACTCCTGAGGAGAAGAAGGAGCGGAGCCTTGCTCTCGATCGTTTCATCACCTGGGGTTTGATCTTTGTCGCCGTGTTCTCGGTCTTCTCCGGCCTTGGCGACTACATCAACCCTCGCGCCTCGATGAACCTGCTCTATGACGAGCTGAACACCCTGAACCCAGACTTCAACCTGGGCACCTTCGAGAACATCACCTTCGCCGTTCAAATGGGCTGGGTTGCCGTCACCATTCAAGCCATCGTGTTGGCCATGGTTGTCTGGGTCTCACGTCAGCGCATGAAGGCGAAGAAGTTCTCCTGGTGGATTCCCGTACTGGGTGCTGTTATCTCTAACGCACTGTCCACAGCCTGCATCTTTATTGCGCTGTTCTCAGACCCTGGCTTCCAAGAGGGAATCAATTCCCTCATCAACGCCGGAAAGTAATTCAGCGTCGTTCGCAGAAAAGGTACTTACTTTCCTGGGTAGACAATCGCTTTGAGCTGACCAGCTGTCTTGCCTGCATTCAGGGCTTCCTCAACTTCGTTGAGCCCGAACTTACCTGTGACGAGAATGTCCAAGTCCACCTTGCCACTGGACACCATCTCAATAGCGGTCGGCCAGGTGTTGGTGTAACGGAAGACACCGCTGATCCAGATCTCGCGGTTTTGAATGAAGGAGATGGGGAGGCTGTATTCATCGTGACCGCCACCGACCAAGATGACACGACCTGCTGGGCGCACTGCCAAGATGCCACCCTGTACGGCAGCAGGAGCACCGGAAGCATCAATGAAAGCATCTACTTCAAGCCCAGCGAGCTCATCGACACGAGGATCTAATGCCTGCGTTGCACCGTGCTGCAGAGCAAACTCACGACGGTCTTCTGCCACATCAGTGATGATGACTTCTGCAGCGCCGAGTGCACGAGCAGTCTGAGCAACAATGACACCGATAGGACCAGCACCGGCAATAAGAACTCGGCTACCCTTGCCTACTTCAGCACGTTCACACGCCCAAATACCCACCGAGAGGGGCTCCATCAACGCAGCTGCCTCAAAGGAGACGCTGTCAGGGATCTCGAAGGCAAACTTCGACTGGATAGTGACGTATTCACAGAAAGCGCCATCGATGGGAGGGGTTGCATAGAACTCGATATCGGGGCAGAGGTTGTAACGACCGGCGTTGCACTGGAAGCAGTCGCCGCAGGGTCGCTGTGGTTCAACTGCTACGCGCTGACCAACACGCGCAGGATCAACCTCTGAGCCGACTGCGGTGATGACACCAGAGAGCTCATGTCCCAGGATCAGAGGCTTTTCGACAACGTAGGGGCCAATCTTGCCGTGAGCGTAGTAGTGAACATCACTACCGCAGACGCCGACTGCTTCCACCTGAACAAGAACTTCATCAGCACGAACCTCAGGCACCGGAATCGTCTCAACAGCTAATTCGCCCTGCTTCTTCAGAAACGATGCCTTCATCTGGGTAGTCATGATGTTCTCTTACTTGTTGGTGTGGATGGTGAGGTCGAACTGAATTAGCGGGTGTAGCTGGAAACGGTCTCGTGTGCCCCGCGAGTGAATAGCGATTCAAGTGCTGCGAGATATGGCGCAGTGAACTTCTCGTTCTCGCTCAGGTTGCCAAAGAGTTGTTTGTTCTGGATGAATGCCAAGGGGTTCTCCCGCTGCGAGAGCGCAATGGGGATCAGCTCATCTTTGAGAGGGTCGACCACGTTGATGGGCTCCCCCTGTTCGTCAACACCTTCGGCATAGCGAGCCCAGCTGGCCACAATGGCAGCAGAGAGAGTGACGTCTCCGCCCTGAGCAAGCTGATCGTGGATCACAGGAACAAGCCACTTAGGGATGCGGTCAGAAGACTCAGCACACAAGCGAACTAATGTGTCGCGCACCTCAGGGTTTGAGAAGCGCTCAATGAGCATGTGCTTGTAGGCAGTGAGGTCGATCCCGGGTACAGGGCGAAGGGTTGGAGTCGCTTCGTTATCCATGTAGGCCAGGAGGAATTTGGCAATGGCAGGGTCGGCGAGCGCTTCATGAGCAAAGCGATAACCACTGAGGTATCCAAAATAGGTGAGGCCTTGGTGGCTGGCATTGAGTAAACGTAGCTTCATCAGCTCGTAGGGCTCAACATCTTCGACGAGCTGAACGCCCGCATCCTCAAATGGTGGTCGGCCCATGGTGAAGTGGTCTTCAATAACCCACTGGAAGAAAGGCTCAGCGACAACAGGCCAGGAGTCACTCAGACCGGTGAGTTCTGCCACTTCAGCAATGTCTTCCGGAGCAGTTACTGGAGTAATGCGGTCGACCATGGAGTTGGGGAATGCGACATTTTGCTCGATCCACTCACCCAACTCAGCGTCTTTGAGCTTGGCAAAAGCAACGAACATCTCTTGAGCCACATGACCATTGCCCTGGATGTTGTCACAGGAAAGAACGGTGAACGCGGGTATCCCACGTTCACGCCGACGACGCAGAGCTTCGGTCACAAAACCGAATGCGGTGGAGGGAATTGCGCCATCGAGGAGATCAGCTGCAACGGCAGGCGTGGAGGCCATAAATTCGCCCGTTACGCGATCAAAGTTGTATCCACCCTCAGTGATGGTCAGTGAGACGATTCGCGTCTCAGGGTCTGCCATCTTTTCGATAACGGCTTCTGGGTCATCGGGAGCAAACATGTACTCACGAATGGAGCCAATAATGGAGGGCTCTCGGACACCATCAGGGTGCTTGAGAACGAGTGTGTAGAGGCAATCTTGTTCGGCGAAGACATCGCGGAGTTTCTTGTCTCCATCAAGTAGGCCGACCCCGCAAATGCCCCAGTCAAGCGCCTTGTTCTCATTCATCAACCGATCGAGTGTCATCGCCATGTGTGAGCGGTGGAATCCACCCACACCGAAGTGAACGATTCCAGTCTTGACGGCATCAAGGTCGTATCCAGGAATTGGAACCCCTGCGTTAATCGAGGAGAGGGTTCGCTTGTTGAGGGTCGTCATGATCTATTTGCGTCTTCTAGTCTCGGGTTACTTCACAGCGCCCATAGCAAGACCGCGAACGAGCTGCTTCTGAGCGGCCCATCCAGCGATGATGACGGGGAGAACAGCGATGGTGGAAGCTGCGGAAAGAACTGCAAGGAACTGTCCGCGACCGTCAACGAAGCTGGCCAAGAACGGCGGGGTTGTGCGAGCTGTGTCCGTGGTCAACAGCAGGGCCATGAAGTATTCGTTCCAGGAGAAGATGAAACAAATCAGGGCCACTGCCGCAATACCGGGGACCACGATGGGCAAGACAACTTTGATCAATTCAGTGCGGAAGTTCGCACCATCAATCTGTGCCGCTTCAATTATTTCCATGGGTACTTCATTGAAGAAGGAACGCATCATCCAGACAGCAATGGGGAGGTTCATTGCGGCATAGAGGAAGGTGAGAGCTGTGATGTTATCCAGCAGACCCATGAACTTCAGAATAAAGAAGATAGGAAGAATCGATGCTGCCACAGGCATGAAGCGTGTGGAGATGAAGAAGAACAGGGAGTCCTGAACTTTCTTCACTGGGCGAATACTCAAGGCATACGCCGCGGGGATGGCCAACAACAACACAATCAGTGTCGAGGAAATGCTCGAGGTGAATGAGTTCAACAGAAATGAACCCATGCCACGATCAAAGACAATCTGGAACTGGTCCAGTGTGGGCGTAAAGAAGAACTTTGGTGGGATTGAGGCCGCGTCAGCTTCTGACTTGAACGCGGTCATGAACATCCACGCAATGGGGAAGAAGAACAGCAGGACCAAGATCCAGGTGATGGTGGTAGTCAGCCCACTCTTGAAACGACGCATCAGCGGTCTCCTCCGTTCATGAATACCTTGAACAGAGTTCGAAGGGCGATTGTGGCAACAAGAATCGTGATGAACACGGTAACAACACCGAAGGCAGCCGCCTGGCCCACATCTAGACCAATAAAAGCGCGTTCATAGAGCAGGTAGGACAGCGTCTTTGTTCCACCAGTTCCCTTGGTCATAATCGCAATGGGGTCGAATACCTGGAGCAGCATGATTGAACCCAGCAAGGTCGCAATCTCAATGTATTGACGCATGTGAGGCAAGGTAATCCACTGGAAGGTGCGAATGGGGCCTGAGCCATCAACTGAAGCTGCTTCGAGGACATCTTTGCTCTGGCTCTGCAGACCAGCCAACAGAATCAGCATCATGAAGGGGGTGAACTGCCAGGTCAACAGCATGATGATGGTGACGGCAGGAAGATCTGTGTTCCATGCCACTGGAGGAAGGCCGAGGGTTGTCAACGCGAAGTTGACCATACCGACGTTGGCATCCAGCATGGACCACTTCCAGATCAGCGCTGCCGCGGCAGGCATGATCAAGAAGGGGGTAATGAGAAGTGTGCGGGCAATTGCCTGACCGGGGAATTTGCGGTCGAGAAGAATGGCGAATCCCAGACCAAACAACAGTGACAGGACGACAGAGGATCCTGTAATGAGCACTGTTGCGCCAAGGGAAGAGAGGAAGTCTGGGCCAGTGAACACCGTCACGTAGTTGGCGAACCAGTTGAAGCCAACCTCGTTGGGGTAGAGCTGGTTCCAATTGAGCATCGAGAAGTAGATCGTGACCAAGAAGGGGATCTGGGTCAGGACCAAGGCGAAGATCAGTGCGGGGAGGATGAGCGAACGCGAAAGTCGAACTTTCTTCTTCTCTGCTTGTCCAACCGGTGGCACTGCTTGTGCGCCTGGCTTCTGAACGATGGTCGTCATGGATTTTCTTTCTCGTCGTTGAGTGGTGGGAACCCAGGGCCGGCCTACAAGTAGACCGACCCCGGGCTGAGTTGCCTAAGAAGTATTACTTCTTGTGCGCGTCTCCAGCCTTCTGAGCGATCTCCTGGCCCTTGTTCAGAGCGTCAGCGACCGAGATGCGGCCCGCGATTGCGTCAGCTACAAGCTGAGCAACCTGGTTTCCAACATCCTGGAACTCAGGAATGGTTACGTACTGGATGCCAACCCATGGCTGTGGGTTAACACCAGGCTGCGATGGGTTGACCGAGCTCATGACCTCAAGGGTAATGGGCGCGAATGCAGCAGCAGCTTCCTTGTACTCAGGGATTTCGTAGGTTGAGATACGAGCCCCTGGAGGTACGCGGGTCCAGCCGAGAGTCTTACCAACGAGCTGCTGGTAGTCCTTAGAAGTTGCCCACAGAACGAACTTGTCTGCAGCTTCCTTGTTCTTGGAGGACTCGGGAACTGCGAGGTTCCACGACCAAAGCCATCCGGACTCAGCGGTCTTGTAGGTAGGAGCGTGAGCGTAACCCATCTTGCCGGCAACCTTCGAGGTCTTAGCGTCCTCGAGGATCGATGCAGCTACAGATGCGTCGTACCACATAGCGGTCTTACCCTCCTGGAGGAGGTTCAGGCACTCAGTGAACGAGTAGGAAACAGGGTCAGCCTGACCTGCGTTTGCGAGGAGGTCCTTGTAGAAGGTAACTGCCTCGGTGAACTCAGGAGAGTTAACTTGTGCGTTCCAGTCCATGTCGTACCAAGAACCACCGAAGGTCTGGACAACAGTGGTCAAAGGTGCGAACAGGTCGCCCCAGCCGGGCTTGCCGCGGAGGCAGATGCCCGAGTCAGCGATGCCCTGATCCTTGACAGCCTGAGCTGCGGTTGCAACTTCCTGCCAGGTTGGGTTGTTAGAGATGGTTACGCCTGCAGCAGCAAGCATTTCCTTGTTGTACATCAGGATGGAGGACTCACCGTAGAAAGGCACTGCGTACTGCTTGCCATCTACCGAGAGAGCGTCACGAACGGGAGGAAGAATGTCCTCTACGTCGTAAGTCGCGTCAGCCTTGAGCGCAGGAGTGAGGTCCTGCAGCCAGCCGTTTGCGCCCCACTGTGGAACTTCGTATGCACCAACGGTGACGATGTCGTACTGACCAGCACCGGAAGCGACGTCAGCGGTGACAGCGGCACGAAGGTCGCCCTCTTCCATCTGAACGAAGTTAACCTTGATGCCTGGGTTAGCAGACTCGAATTCGCCCTTGAGCTCTTCCATGTCCTTCATCTGTGGGTTGCTTACAGTTGCGAGCGTCAGAGTGACGTCCTGCTTAGCTCCACCAGCACCTGAACAGCCTGTGAGTGCGAGTGCCGAGGTGGCGAGGATCGCGCTCAAAGCAAGTGCACGCTTTTTAGTCAAAAGCATTGATACTCCTTTGTTGTCGTTGCTTATTACTTACTTGGTGTTCGCCGGACCGTCCCGGCTAAGAAAAGTTGCCTTCACCCCGAAAGGGAGAGAGTTGGAAGCCATCACACCAAAGAAGTGAAAGAGTGAAGACAAATTTTCCTGTGTTGAATGTACGAAAGAAAGAGCTAAACGCAAACCGAAATCCACCCCCACTGACATGGACTTCTGATACTTTTTTGCCAAAACGAACTAATGCTTTTTTGCACCCCATCCATGCCCCCACAGCGCACTGTCGAACTTCCGCTTGTTTACTGGGCAAAACGGGGGTAGATTGGTCTTCAACGAGAAGCCAATGGAGGCCCCCTTGAGTGAGCGTGTTATAAAACCGTTACTTTCTGGAGACACTCGTCCAGCCACAATCGCTGAGGAAATCCTCACCCTCAGCCCTTATCGCGAAGTCATACCGCGTCAGCCAAACGAGTCTTTTCGTTTCCTCAATCATGACTACCCCAGCGAAATTGCTCGCTGGCAATATCACCCAGAGTTTGAAATCCACCTCATCCGTGAGGGCACAGGAAGCTTCATCATCGGAGATACGGTTGGCGCCTTCACCGCTGGTCAGGTTTATTTGATGGGATCAGGTCTCCCCCACGACTGGATGAGTGACCTTGAACCTGGCCAAGTCATCCGCAATCGTGATGCAGTGATCCAATTCGAACGTGAATGGCTTGCAAAGTGCGCCGAAACCATCCCCGAAATTGCCGACACCCGCCATCTGTTGCAAGAGTCCAGCCGCGGAATTCTCTTCAAGGGCGAAACCGCCGAAAAGGCTGCCGTTGAGATTGAAGCTGTGGGTGAGACCGAGGGCATTGCCCGCATCGCACACCTCATGAATATCTTGGCTTTGATGGCAAACGCCCCCTCGGAGGAAAAAGAACTCATCGCTAACGAGTGGTACACCGAACCCAGTAGCCGCGACGAAGCAACAGCAGCAGATGCCGGCATCGCCTACATCTTCGAGAACTTGCGTTCGAATATCCGCATGTCTGAGGCGGCGCGACTTGCATCAATGTCAGAGCCAACTTTTTCGAAATACTTCCGCAAAGTCAGCGGCCTGACTTTTAGTGACATGGTGAAAAAGCTTAGAATTGCCCACGCCTGTCGCCTGCTCGAACAGACAGACAAGGCTGTCTCTGCCATCGCGGAAGACTCCGGCTATACCAACTTGGCAAATTTCAACAAGCAGTTCTTAACTGAAGTCGGCATGACTCCGCGTGAATATCGCAACCTCGATGAAGCCGATCGTCCTGGCGCAAAGGTGTTGAGCTTGGGAACAAAAGCTCCATAAAGCCACCACACTTAAACCTTGGATTCTTTCTGAATTCGTTTTTCTCAAATCCCCTATAAGTCGGCTCTCATTATACGAGCGTGACTTTTGTTTCTTTTACATTGAAAATATGGCACGCTTTTGATGTGCCCCTTCCATTCATTCGCTGGCCATCTGATGCTGCACCCCTAATAGGTTTCGGCGCTGATTACAACCCCGAACAGTGGTCCCGAGAGGTGTGGGCTGAAGATATTCAGTTCATGAAAGAATCCGGCGTGAACCTGGTGAGTGTGGGAATTTTCTCCTGGGGACTCATTGAAGTTCAAGATGGTGAATTCGATTTCAGTTGGCTACATGAAGTCCTAGATCTTCTGCATGCACACGGTATTGCTGTGGATCTTGCAACAGCGACTGCTTCTCCCCCGCAGTGGCTCATTGAAAAACATCCAGAGATTCTTCCCGTCGACAAAAGCGGGCTAACTGCTGATAACTCCAGTCGCCAACACTGGAGACCCACCTCCCCCCTATTTAGGAAATACGCTCTTCGACTGGTCGAGGCGATTGCCACCGAGTTTGCAGAGCACCCAGCACTAGCGTTATGGCACGTCAATAATGAACTCGGGTGCCACAACACTTATGACTACTCCCCCGACGCGGTGGCTCATTTCAGACAATGGCTTCACACAAAATACGGTTCGCTTGAGAAGTTGAACTTTGCGTGGGGCACACACTTCTGGTCTCAAAAGTATTCAAGCTGGGAGCAAATTCAACTTCCTCAGAATCCCATGACGTTTGGCAACCCCACACAGACGATTGATTTCAAGAGATTCTGTTCAGATGTATTGCGGGACTATCTCGACGCAGAGATGGCCGTTCTCAAACGAATCACACCAGAGATACCTGTGACCACCAACTTCATGGTGATGTGGACATACGACGGTGCTGACTATGCCAGCTGGGCCGATCACGTTGATGTCGTCTCCAACGACCACTATCTACACCCAGGCCCTCAGTCGTGGATTGAACAGTCCTTCTCAGCTAGCCACACCCGTGGAATTGCTGCTGGCAAGAACTGGATCTTGATGGAACACTCCACCAGTCAGGTCAGCTGGCAGCCGGTGAATTTTGCAAAACAACCGGGCCAGCTCGAACGAGACAGCGGGACTCACTTTGCCCACGGTGCAGATGCGATCTGTTTCTTCCAGTGGCGTCAATCATCTGCTGGCGCTGAGAAGTTCCACTCTGCCCTCGTGCCTCATGCTGGAAAACAAAGTCAGATCTGGACTGAGGTAGTGGGCCTGGGCGAGAAGCTTTCTTCCTTGTCTCACCTTGCAGGCGCAATGGTTGAGCAGGCAAAGATTGCCATCATCTTTGATCAAGACTCCTACTGGGCACTTGCCAATGATTCGGTGCCCAGCCAAGCAGTGAAGTACCGCGAACATGCTCTGGGCTGGTATCGAGCATTTGTCGAGAGAGGTCATAGCGTTGATGTCATCACGTCACTGACAGCTCTGGAAAGTTACGAAGTTGTCGTTACCCCAAGCCTGTACATGGTCAACGATGAGCTTGCTCAGCGGTTAACGTCCTATGCCGATCAGGGCGGTTTGCTCCTCGGCACATTCCTGACCGGTATCGCTGACGAAAACGACCATATTGCGCCATCGGTTTATCCAGCACGACTGGGGAACCTCTTTGGCGCTCAGACCACAGACTGGATGCCGCTTGCTCCAGAGGAAACCATCATCCTGGAATCAGGCCTCACTGCACACACCTGGTCAGAGAACATCGTTGTGAGCACAGGCAACGTCATCGACACTTATCCAAACGGCAATCCTGCACTCGTTGAAACTGAAAACACCCTTTATGTGTCAACAATTCTCGACACAGCGTCTCTGCGCCAACTTGTTGATCGCATTGCGCTGAAGAAGAGCATTGCACCTGCACTCACTCTGGCTGAAGGCCACCGAGCTGAGCTTCGCGTGAGAGTAACTGCTGATGGATCTCGTTATGGAGTTCTCATCAATCACGACGAAGGACCGGTTTCTGTGGGCAACCACCACATTTCAGAAACGGGTTTCCACGTAGTCGAGCTTTAGCGGGACTCCAGTTCGGCCAACCATGCGTTCTTGATGGTGCCGGCCAAGTCAGCTCTGTTTTCCCACTTCAGATCACGTGCGGCTAATGAACCATCCGCGACGATAAGAGCAGGGTCACCGGGGCGACGTGGATTAATACCTGGTTCAAAATCATGCCCGGTTACTTCGCTCACGGTCTGCATAATTTGCAGAACTGAGACACCTTCACCAGCGCCCAGGTTATAGACAGGCTCCACTGGCAAACCCGACTCGAGACGGCCAGCAGCAGCGACATGTGCTTTGGCAATGTCGCTGACATCGACATAATCTCGCACGCAGGTTCCATCCGGCGTGGGGTAATCATTGCCATTAATGCTGGGGGTTTTGCCAGCCTTGAGCGCTGCAAAAACCAGCGGGATGAGGTTATGTGGACTGGTGTCTCGCAATGAGATATCCCCAGACCCAATGACGTTGAAATATCTCAACGAGGTGTGCTTGAGACCACAGGCCTTCTGCGCATCTTTCAACAGCCATTCGCCAATGAGTTTGGTTTCGCCATAAGGCGATTCTGGGCGCGTGGGCGTCTCTTCTGTTACCTGCGCAACATCAGGAGTGCCATAGACGGCGGCACTGGAGCTAAACACAAATAACTCAACACCGGCGTTGTTACAGGCCTCTAACAGGCGCACAGTCCCTGTGACGTTTTGCTCATAGGTGTGCATCGGGCGCTTGACTGATTCACCTGCGTATTTGTAGCCACCAAAGTGAACAACACCAGTCACTCCCTCAAGAGCTGTGGCCAGCGCATCGTTGTCGAGAAGTGAACCTTCAACAAAACGAGCATCAGGGTGCAAGAACTCTCGATGACCACTGGAGAGGTCATCCAGAACGGTTACGTCATAACCAGCTTCTAGAAATTCTCTAACAGCGTGGGAACCGATATATCCCGCACCACCTGTGATGAGCCATCTCGACATTAGATATCCCTCCGGGCACCCTGGCTGGGAACGACCGTAAATTGAAGTGGGGGCTGATATCCCGCAGCTGTGAATGCCTCAGCAACTGCCGTCATGACCTCGGGCACCTGCGCAGATGCGACGAGGGCAATCGCGGCCCCGCCAAACCCTCCACCGGTCATGCGGGCAGCAACAGCTCCTGCCGCGAGTGATGATTCGACAGCAAGGTCTAGTGCTGGAGTCGAAATCTCAAAGTCATCGCGCATGGAGGCGTGGCTTGCTGCAAAGAGTTCCCCGATCGCCTCAAAATCACGGGCGCCAAATGCTGCAACAGCGTTTTCCACGCGAACGTTTTCGGTCACGACGTGCTTGACACGTCGGAAGGTTTCCTCATCGAGCTTCTGCTGAGTTTCATTAAGCATGTCGGTGGTGATGTCGCGCAGTGTGCTCACACCCATCACGTCCACGGCAGAGTCACACGCCTTGCGACGCGACGCATAACCTCCGGTGGCGTGGGAGTGCTTTTCCTGAGTGTCCATGACGAGAACTTCAAAGTCTCCCAAGCCCAGAGGCACCGCACGGACATCCATGCTTCGGCAGTCGAGGAATATCGCCGAGTCTGGTTCCCCAAACATGGAAGCAAACTGATCCATGAATCCCGTGGGGGCACCCACTACGGTGTTCTCTGCACGTTGACCGGCCAGCGCAATGTCTGAGCGTGACAAACCTGCATCCCAAATGTCATTGAGCGCGATGGCAACGGCGCACTCAATGGCGGCAGAAGAGGACAAACCTGCTCCAGTGGGGACATCGGATGCAAGATAAATATCGAAACCCTCAACCGCGTGACCGGTGAGTTCGCTCAGCACCTGAACAACTCCCAGAGGATAGGCAGACCATCCCTCAAGGGTGGGCGTGGACTGCGCGCCAAAGTCGACTTCGATGACTCCGTGGAAACCTTCGCTTGCTACGCGCACTGTGCCATCGGTTCGCTGACCAATTGCTGCGAAAGTGCGTCGATTAATGGCAAACGGGAGCACAAGGCCAGCGTTGTAATCCGTGTGTTCACCGATCAGGTTTGCGCGGCCAGGTGCAGACCACACACCCACAGGTGAATACCCATACAACTCTTCAAAGTTACGAGCTGCGAATGCAGCATCAATCGTGAGTGCCATTAGATAACGTCCCGAATTGCTGCTGCGGTGACCTCTGGAAGTACGTCTCCGATGAATGCGCCCATGGCGGATTCAGAACCAGCTAGGTATTTCAACTTGTCGGCAGCTCGGCGTGGAGAAGTAACTTGGAGCATCATGCGGACGGTGTCTCTGCCCTTGTTGACTGGAGCTTGGTGCCATGCCGCGATGTAGGGGGTGGGGGTGTCATAGAGCTTGTCGAGTGCACTCAAGATTCGCTGTTGCATCACTGCGAGTTCATCACGTTCTGCATCAGTGAGCTCAGTAAAACCGGGAACATGGCGGTGCGGAAGCATGTGCACCTCAAGTGGCCAGCGTGCGGCAAAAGGCACAAACGCGGTGAAGTAGTCACCCTGGAGAACAACACGCTCAGAGCCTTGTTCAAAGGCCAGAATGTCTGCCATCAAGTCAGGGCCGTACTTCTCAATCGAGGTCAGTAGTTGCTGAGTCTTCGGCGTGATGTAGGGGTAGCTATAGATCTGCCCGTGCGGGTGGTGCAGGGTCACGCCAATTTCTTGACCGCGGTTTTCAAAGATAAACACTTGTTGAACTCCGGGAATTGCCGACAGAGCTTCAGTTCTGTCAGTCCATGCCTCAACCACGGTTCGAGCACGCTGCGGAGCAAGCGTGGCAAAGGAACCATCATGTTCTGGGCTGAAGCATACGACTTCACAGCGGCCTAGAGAAGGCTTGGTTCTGCCCAGGCCAATGGAACTCAGGTCTGAAAGTTCAGCGACAACATCTCCCTCGGCCAGGAATTCAGGGCCAAAAGACGGGGATTTGTTTTCAAAAACCACCACGTCATAGTTGCTGGGAATCTCAGAAGGATTTTCAGGTGTTGCTGGAGCAAGAGGATCAAGGTGCGCCGGAGGCAAGAAGACACGGTTCTGACGTGCAGCGGCAATAGAGATCCACTCCCCTGTCAGAGGATCCTGGCGCATGGTTGCACTCGGCGAGCGCGGAGCGCTCTCCCGACTGTCCTCGAGTCGTTCGGCAGGAAGTGTCGTGTCGGGGTCGTCAAAGTAAATCAGCTCACGGCCGTCAAACATGCGCTTGGAGATTTTTCTGACGGAGGGCACAGCTGTCCTTACTTTGGGGGTGGTTACGCGACCAGAAGTCGGTCGAAAGAGGATTGAATAGCTACCGCAGCAGCACCTCGAGCCCAGGCAACGAAGTTTCCTTCGTCAACAAGGATGGTCAAAGGTGTGAACTCCACTTTGCGGTCACGGTTGATCTCTTCCCACACGACATCTTCAGTGCCCCGGAAGAGCTCAATAGCCTCACCAGCAAGGACAAAAGTGTCCACTAAAGCGAGTGAGGAAACGAGAGCAATCAGGCGTCCAAGTGCCCTGCCTGCTCGGAAGAAGATGTTGCGGGCGAACGCATCCCCTTCCTTGAACAAGGCGACAAGTTCATCAAAAGATACGGTGCGGCCAAAGTGTGCGGTGGCCTGCTCCAACAGAGCTGGGGTTGTCAAGAGCTCAGTAGCGCAGCCCTTGTACCCTTCAGAACACGAGGGGCCGTCAGCATCCAAAATGATGTGCGTACCGATACCTAGACGAGCATCTTGGGTGTTGACCACACGGTCACGACGGACAAGGCCGTAACCAAGACCTGCACCCACAGTGATGACGGAGAAGTCTGTGTGGCCGCGACCTAAGCCGAACCAGTGTTCAGCGCCGGCTACAGCAACAATGTCATTTTCAATGTAAACGGGAATACCGAGCTCCTCTGACAGTGGACCAGCCAGGTCTACGTTTTCCCAACCCAGGAAGGAGGCATACCCGATGGTGCCGTCTTGGTGAACGTATCCACCAATGCTGATACCCAAAGCTTTGACCTCTGAAGCGTAATGAGCTTTTTCAATGAGGTCTTGATACAGCTTCACCAAGATTCGGTGGACAGTGCTGACGCGGCGATCCATGAAATTAGCTTCGAGTCGAACCAGCTCATTGGCTTTGATATCCGTCAACACACCAATGGCCTGATCACCGGTGAGCTTGACGCCCATGTAGTAGCCCGCTTCAGGACGAACATCTAATGGCTTGGTGGGACGACCAGTGGTGTTTTGAGAAAGATCATCAACTTCGTAGAGAATTCCACGATCAATCAGAGCCCGGGAAAGACGCGTCAACGTGGGAAGTGACAGCCCTAGTTGTTCAGCCAATTCGCCTCGAGAGACGGGTCCATGAATCAACACCGCTCGCGCTAAATCCGCAATGGAATCTGGCACAGAAATTTCTACGGTGTCAATTGTCTTCATGAGTAATCCCGTTTCTTAGAAAGCTGTTTGTCTCAGCCTAGGAAACTTTCGTGATTTCAAAGAGAACGGCGTTCTCGGGGCGCAAAATAGGTGGCTGAATACCGATGTCAGCCAGCACTGCTCCCGAGGCAGTGATTGGTTCCGTCATGATTGATGGAACAGCAGTTTGCATACATTGTGCGGGCCCAGCAGGCTGCACAACCTTGACTTCATAAGTTGCTTCAGGATCCAGATCAGTCAACAGAACGGAATCTGGCTTTGTGCTGTTTCCTGTGCTCAGTTGAACATAAGCAAAGAGCGCTTCGGACTTATCGTGAGCGACTACGCCGTGCACAAAGGCAGAGTCTTCGCTGTGATCTACACGAACTACCTTGCCGGAGTGCAGGAGATCACGCTTGTCCTTGTAGTACTGAGCCCACGAAGCGAGGTGAACTCGTTCTTCTGGCGTGGTCTCTGTGAGATCCCACTCCAAACCTGCATGCCCGAAGAGAGAGGTAATGGCACGGAACGACAGTTCGTGCACACGACCAGTGGTGTGGCTGTGGGTCGGGCCGACGTGGGCACCAATCAGCTCAGGGGGAATAGCGAAACCGGTGTAGCGCTGAATGGACTGACGCTCGAGAGCATCGTTGCAGTCAGATCCCCAGAAACGATCAGCATGCTGAACCATGCCCAGGTCAACACGACCACCACCAGAAGAACATGACTCGATTTCAAGTCCCGGGTGACGACGCTTCAGCTCATCAAAGAGTCGATAAATAGCAAGCGTCTGCTCGTGGGCAGCAGCAATACCCTCGTGACCGGGGTCAATCAACGTTCTGTTGTGATCCCACTTGATGTAATCAACTTTGTATTCCGATAGGACAGCATCAACCTGACCGAGGACATGCTGGTAGGCACCCTCATGCGTCAGGTCCAATACAAGTTGGCGGCGTGCTTCAAGAGGCATGCGGCCTGGGATATGCATAATCCACTCGGGGTGTGCGCGATACAGATCGCTATCAACCTGCACCATTTCGCCTTCAAACCACAGACCAAATTCAAGTCCAGCATTGTGAACTGCCGTTACCAATGGTTCTAAACCATCTGGCCATGCTTCGGGTGAAACAGTCCAGTCACCCAAACCAGAGTGATCGTTGCGGCGGGAACCAAACCAACCGTCATCGAGGACGAATCGCTCAACGCCAATTTCCTTGGCAACATCCAGAAGTTCAATGAGCTTTCCTAGGCGGTGATCGAAGTAGACCGCTTCCCAGACATTGAGAGTGAGTGGACGTGGCTTCAGCTTGGTGGGGTGCTGCTCACGTGCACGAACCCAGCGGTGGAGGTGATCAGAAATACCGTTGAAACCGGCATCCGTATAAGTAGCTGCGACGGTGGGAGCTGAATAACTTGTACCTGGAGCAAGAACAATCTCTCCTGGCTCCAGAAGCTCACCAGCGCCAATGGCTTTGTAGCCGGTTTCTTGCTTATCAATGGAGTGTTTGGTGTTTCCGCTCCAGACAAGACCCAAGCTCCACACTTCGCCAGAGGCATTGTTGGCTTTGTCAGTCATGGCCAGCTGAACGATTGTGTAGCCATGGCCAGAGCGACCATCGCGAATTTCGCGGGAGAAGGTTCCGTAGTTGATGGGAAGTCGTTGTGGCTGGCGTTCTTTGACCCATCTGCCGTGGAAGTCCATGCTTTCAACAGCACGATCTGGAAGCGGCATCCACACAGTGAGTTCGTCCACTGCGTAGTCACTGGAACCAGTGTTGGTGACCTTCTCATCAATGAGAAGGACACCCTCAGGGGTCAGTTCGAACTTCACGGTGACTTCGAGTCCTGCGTTGTCATCAGCAGAGACGAAGGTCAATACGTTGTGTGAACTTGCGACAGTGCGTAAAGAAAATAAAGGAGCCCAGTCAAGACGACCCCGTCGACCTACGAGGGAGGAAGCACCAAAGAAGCCGCGGGCGCGTTCGCGCCACAAACCGGGGTTCTGAGGAAAGTCAAGGTCTGAATGCGGAGTCGCCTCGGCTAGGAGTCGAGAGATCTGGCTGGGTGAGGTGCTGCCAGCAAGCTTGCGGCCCCAGTGCGCGACGACAGGAGTGCCTGTCGCGGTATCAACAATCAGTTCCACATCAGAAGTAGAAATGCTGAAGGTTGTCTCGGTGCTCTTCATGGGGGGCCTTTAGGGAAACTAAATGAGTGTGAGTGAATTGTAAGTAAGTGGGTGGGCGCAGAGAGGAAACTTGCGCCCACCCACTCATTACGTTGTTATTACTTGAAGAGGTCGTTGACCTTCTTGTTGGCGTCGGTGAGGGTCTCTACCCCAGCCTTGCCAGACATGATTGCTTCCATTGCTGGAGTCATGATTGCGCCGATGTCCGACTTGAAGTCAGTGATGGGGAACAGGAACGTAGTTCCGTCCTGCACCTGAACGAGGAAGGACTCGACATCAATACCCTTTGCGTTGAAAGCAGCTTGTGCCTTCTCAGTTGAGGACTTGATTGCGGGGAATACAACAGCGTTACCTGCAACGACATCCTGGCAAGCAGGTGAGCCGAAGTAAGCAACGAGCTGCTGAGACTCAGCTGGGTGCTTGGTGCCAACCCAGATGTTGTCTGCAAGACCGTTGTACATCGAAGCGCGTTCGCCTGAAGGACCAACAGGAGTTGGCGCAGCTGCAGGAGCGAAGGTGTCGCTAGCGGAACCGAATACGGAACCGATCATCCACGAACCGTTAGATGCCATAGCTACGGTGCCAGCAGCAAGCTGCTCGCTCCAGCTCACGCCATCCTGTGCTTCCCAAGTAGGCATGTAACCCTTGTCCTGGAGAGACTTCCACCATGCGATGGTTTCCTGGAATTTAGGGGAGTCGTAGTTGTACTTGTCGCCCCAAACGCCGTTGGTGTGGGTCCAGTCGTTGGTACCGGTGAGGAACGACCACTGAGTTTGGCCATCGCCACCACCAGAGCCTTCCATCCAGATACCGTAGGTGGCTACGTTGTTCTTGTCGAAGCCAGGCTGGTTTCCGTGTACGCCGTTCTTGTCAACGGTGAGAGCCGCGATGACCTGCTCGTAGGTTCCACCATCGGTGGGGTTCCAGGTCATGCTGTTGATCTGCTCCGTAGTGACGCCTGCTGCTTCGAGATCATTCGCGTTGTAGAACATTGCGATGGTGTCGAAGTCCTTGGGGAGTCCGTATTGTTCTCCGCTTGGGCTGGTCCACAGTTCAGCAAGACCATCTTGGTAGATGCTCAGGTCAATGCCGTTCTTCTTAGTGTCAATAGGAAGGATCTGCTTCGTGTTTACGAACTCAGGGTAGAAGGCAAGGTGGCTGGTGAAAACGTCATAGTTTTCGCCAGAAACAAAGCCGTTGTTGATCTTTGCCCAGTAGTCATCCCAACCGATTTGCTCAACATCAACCTTGATGCCAGTTTCAGCGGTGAAATCTTCAGCACACTTCTGGTACGAGGGCAGCTGGTTTGCGTCCCACAGACCGTACTTCAGCGTGACATCTCCGGAGTCGCTGCTTGTAGCGCAGCCGGAGAGACCGAGTGCTGCAGTAGCAATGACGGCGCCGATGGCAACCACTTTCATTGTTTTCATTGAACTCAACTTTCTTATCTCTTGGTTTTAGTGAGACCAGGGTTGGCCTGCACCGATTTATCCGAGGTGATGTAACCGACTACTTCACACCCGAAGACTGAATCGATCCGACAATCCGACGGCCGAAAATGAGGAAGATGATGATGATGGGGATTGCCGCAATCAGCGCACCAGCCATGAGTCCTGCCCAGTCAGGGTTTCCCTGTGGGGTCTGGCTCCGGAAAATTCCGAGTCCGACGGTCAGCAACTTGGAATCTTCTGACTGTCCGACCAAGAAGGGCCAGAGGTAGTCATTCCAATAGAAGATGAACTGCAAAATCGATAGCGTCAGAATTTGTGGCATGACCAGCGGTGCCGCAACTACCCGGAAGATGCGGAAGTGGCTTGCACCATCAATAGTTGCTGCTTCAATGAGTGATCGGTTGATACCGAGGAAGAACTGTCGTAGGAAGAACACCGAAAAAGGTGCCATAAACATTGCCGGTAGTGCGATACCGAGATAGCTGTTCAGAAGACCCAACTCTTTGACGAGAAGGAAGTTAGGCAACAGGGTGAAGATTCCGGGCACCATCAGCGCAACAAGGAAGATGGCGAATACAGTGTCTCTGCCTCGCCACTGCAAAATAGCAAATGCATAGGCTGCCAACGCGCCAAATCCGATTTGGAATACGACAATCAGGGTGCAGACAATCAGAGAGTTACCCATGTAGTGAAGGAAGCTGATCTGACCACCAGAACCACCTTCTGCAATCGCTTCCTGGGTCGTCGCCAATCCCAAAACACGCTTGATTGCACCGAATGTGAAATCAACAGGAGCCAGGCTGGTCGCATCAGAGAACATGGACTTGTTCGTTGAGAATGCAGTACGCAGCATCCAATACAGCGGGAACAGAGTTCCCAAGATGATGAGAGTGAGTGCAGTGAGCCCGAAGAAACGAGCTACTGGTGACTTCACGAGTGCTGACGAGTCTTCGTTTTCGACCTGGCGGCGCTTGCTGTTGATGAATTCAGATAATTTCGACATGATCAGCGGTCCAAATCGTTCTCGTTAGCTTTGAGCAGTTTGTTCTGAGCGATGGCGATGAATGCCAGGAAGATCATCAAGATGACTGCCATGGCAGATGCGTAACCGAAGTTTCTCTGCTCGAATGCCTGCTGAAAGATGTAGACGTTGATTGCTCGTGTTGCGTGAACTGGGCCACCCTCAGTGGTCACTGCGATGGTGTCGTAAATCTGGAACGAACCAACGAGGGTCACAACGAGGACGAAAGCGAGTACGGGCCGCAACAAAGGCAACGTAATGCTTCTGAAAATGCGCCATTCTCCAGCACCATCTACCTCTGCTGCCTCATACACATCACGAGGAATCGCAACAAGTCCCGCGAAAATCAGGAGAGCCGTGTAGCCGACGTGTCGCCACACGTTGACGAAAGCGATGGTGGGCATAGCGAGGGTTTCGTTACCGAAGAAACCCATTCGCTGAATTCCCAGTCCGTCAAGTGCTGAGTTAATCAAACCCAGGTTGTAGTCACACAGCCAGTACCAGACCAAAGCAACAATGACGTTGGCAATGAGGTAGGGAAGAAGAATAATTCCGCGGATAACTATGGACCGAGTAAATCGGTGAAGCAACACTGCAATCAACAACGCCAAGACGGTCTGAATACCGATGTTGAGGAACACGTATTCGAGCGTTACGCCAATTGAGTTTAAGAAGATGGGATCTTGAAACATATTCACGTAGTTGTCGATGCCGGTCCAGACGGGATCTCGCAGCATGTCGTACTCAGTGAAGCTAAGGTAAATGCCTCGTAACGCAGGCCAGGCAAAGAATCCAAAGAACCCAATGAATGAAGGGATGAGGAACACCATCGCAATAGCGAATTGCGATTGGGTGAATCCCTTTTGGGTGGTTGTAGCCACGTGGTGTCCCCTTTGACGGCCCGACTAATGTTTGTGGTAAAAAAAAGATAGAGTTTCTTTCATGATGAAATCAAGTCCAATTCATTGAATTTTCGACTTTGTTACCAATTCGTAATTATTTTCACAGCAAACAAAAGTGAGAGGATGGGCACATGATCGCACTTCACGACGACTGGGTATGGGATTCCTGGTACGCACAAGATGGCGAAGACCTCCATGTCTTCTACCTTAAAGCCCCCAAATCACTGGGTGACTCCGACAAGCGCCACCACAATGCCCAGGTTGGACACTCCGTTTCCACCGATGGGGTGAACTGGACCGAATTGCCAGATGCTCTCCTGCGCCGAGAAGGCGAATACTTTGACAGCCAAGGAATTTGGACCGGAAGTGTCCTCAAACACAACGACGTGTGGCACATGTTCTATACCGGCATCGACAAGGAATCAAAGGGCCGAATTCAACGAATCGGTCATGCCACTTCTTCCGACCTCATCACGTGGGAACGTGTTGGGGACGAGCCCATCCTCACCGCTTCAGGTCCCTGGTATGCCACGAGTGAAACTGATCCCAAGGATGAAGAGCCTTTTAGGGATCCGTGGGTTTTCTTTTTCGAAGATCAATGGCACATGCTCGTCACTGCACGTGACACAACCGGCGATGGAACCATGGCGCACGCGGTCTCGAATGACCTCTCTTCCTGGGAACTCAAGGAACCGCTGCTCTCCAACGCGCAATTCGACCAGCTTGAGGTATTCCAAGTTGTCGAAGTAGATGGACGCTGGGTTCTCATTTTCTGCGCTGCTCCTCAGGACATTCACCGCCCTGGTATTGAGAAAACATATGCAACCTTTGCAGCTCCAGCCGCAGGGCCTTTAGGGCCGTTCAATCTGGGTGCAGCCACCCCTATCCCACCTGATGGTGGGGTTTATGCTGGCCGCATCGTGACCTTTGCCGACGGAAGTCACAATCTTTTTGGCTTCAAAGATTCTGGGGCTCCCGGAGAATTCACTGGAACAATCAGCTCCCCCATTCCGGTGGAATTACATCACAATGGTGCGCTTCGACCGGTAGCTCAACAAGTCGGATAAAACTGATTTCATGAATTCCACGCAGATCACTCTGAGGCATCCTGTTGGAACCTCAGCAGTGCTCTCCACCTGTGGCGCACGTCTGGTAAAACTGCACGTTCCCGACAAACACGGCATCTTGACCAATGTGGTCCTCGGGTTTTCCAATCCAGACCACTATGAAGAATTTCAGGATGACCTCATCGGGGCAACTGTAGGCCGCCTTGCCGGAAGAGTTGAGAACGCCACCTTCATTCGAGATGGTTTCACGTATCCACTTACCGTCAACTCCTCCCCACATCACCTTCATGGCGGTGGGGAGGACGCTCTAGACCGCGTGAACTGGCAAATTTCAGAGCAGACAGAATCTGAAGTGACGTTCACACATATGAGTGTCGACGGAAATAACGGCTATCCAGGCAACCTCACTGTCACCGCTCGTTACAGTCTGACGTCAGATATGAGCTTGTTGATTGAATACACCGCAACCACGGATCAGACCACACCCGTCAACCTCACGCATCACTCCTACTGGAACCTCAGTGGAGCGAACCAAGAAGACCTTTCAGGTCACGTACTCAAAATATATGCTTGTGAAGTTCTTGACACCCACGACCTGATTCCTACTGGCGAAGTTTCTTCTATTGAAGGAACTGATCTCGATTATTCAGAACCCACCGCACTAGCCAAGAGGCCATGGAAAGAGCTCGACAACAGCTTCATCTCCAATGAACCGGGGGTTGTCGCAGAGTTGTGGCACCCCGGCACGGGAATCACACTTTCCCTCACCTCTCAACAACCCGTTCTCCAGGTCTATGCAGGTAAATTCCTCAGCCCGATAAACAACGAAGACGGATCACACATTGGTCCAGGGCGTGGATTAGCGCTGGAGCCTCAGCACGTCAATAGCGCCATAAGTAGAAGACCTGAGTTGCAGACAACCCTCTTCGAGCCAGGAATGACCTACTCCAACATCATGAAGTTCGCGTTTAGCACCGCCAGATAAATGTCGGTGTTGCGACTGAGGTCTAAGAAGCGCGCTTAGGGCGCAGTTCTTTCGGCAGCGAGAAGATGAGGTCTTCTTCAGCTGTCTTCACTTCCTGGATGTCTGTGTACCCACCGGAAGCAAGTACTTCAAGCACGTCCTGAACGAGCTCTTCGGGGACAGAAGCACCGCTGGTGACACCGACCGAAGAAACTCCTTCGAACCATTCCTGCTTGATTTCGTCAGCGAAGTCCACACGATAGGACGCCTTGGCACCGTATTCGAGGGCAACTTCAACCAAGCGCACTGAGTTCGAGGAGTTCGCTGAACCGACCACAATCACGAGATCCGAATCAGCAGCCACCTTCTTGATGGCAACCTGACGGTTCTGGGTGGCATAACAAATGTCATCGCTGGGGGGATCTTGCAAGTTGGGGAAGCGTTCGCGCAGTAGGCGAACGGTTTCCATGGTCTCGTCCACGCTGAGCGTGGTCTGAGACAACCAGACAACCTTGTTGGGGTCCTTGACCTCGATGTGAGGAACAGCGTGAGGACCATCCACGATGGTGACATGGTCGGGGGCTTCGCCGGCAGTTCCTTCGACTTCTTCGTGACCTTCGTGCCCAATGAGCAAGATTTCATAGTCGTCACGAGCAAAACGCACCGCTTCACGGTGAACCTTGGTCACCAGCGGACAGGTGGCATCAATAGCCTGCATGTTGCGAGCTTCAGCTTCGGCCACCACCGCTGGGGAGACACCGTGAGCTGAGAAGACGAGGTGTGAACCTTCAGGAACTTCGTCAACCTCATCGACGAAGATTGCACCTGCTTCTTCGAGCGTGGTCACGACGTGCTTGTTGTGAACGATTTCCTTGCGCACATACACAGGTGCACCAAAAGATTCCAGGGCTTTCTCCACTGTGATGACAGCGCGGTCAACACCGGCGCAGTAGCCACGAGGAGAAGCGAGAAGGACGCGCTTGGGCTCAGGGGAAGGAAGTTCCACCAGAGTGATCTTGGGGCGGGGGATGCGGGGCATGCCCAGACCAATATTCGTTGCGCTCACAGCTTCAAGTGTAGGCGACTGAAGGTGAGGTTTGTCCGGAGTCTCGACTACCGTAGAAGGTATGAGTGAAGAGGCATCGACCCCGGAAGATCCGTGGCCCGTTGCTGCCCTCACCAGCAAACTCAAGGCGTATCTGGATCGCCTTGGTTTGGTCTGGGTTGAGGGTGAAATTACGCAGTGGGATCAGCGCTCCTCAGGCATCTTTGGCAAGCTCAAAGACCTCACCGAAGACTCCACCATGGGCTTCACTATCTGGTCCAATGCCCGCACCAAGATGCCTGATGACATCAAGCAGGGTGACCGCGTCATCGCGCTGGTCAAGGTCGACTTCTGGAAGAAGAACGGAAACCTCGGCCTCAACATTCTTGAGCTGCGCCATGTTGGTTTGGGTGACCTGTTGGAGAAACTGGAGCGCTTGCGCGCGCAGTTAGCCAAAGAAGGTCTCTTCGATGCGGACCGTAAGGTTCCGCTGCCGTTCCTCCCCCAGTGCATTGGTCTCATTACCGGGCAAGACTCGGACGCCGAAAAAGACGTTCTCAAGAACGCACACCTGCGCTGGCCCCAGGTTGAGTTCAAGGTCATCCACACCAAGGTGCAGGGCGACCAAACCGTCCCTGAAGTCATCGCCGCTATTCAGAAACTTGATGCAGACCCCGAAGTGGATGTCATCATCGTGGCCCGAGGAGGTGGCGACTTCCAGAACCTGCTTCCCTTCAGCGATGAGAAGCTGGTTCGCGTTGCCGCAGCCTGTGTCACTCCTCTGGTCAGTGCTATCGGCCATGAGGCCGATGCTCCGCTTCTGGATAACGTGGCCGACCTCCGCGCTTCAACGCCTACGGATGCCGCCAAGCGAGTTGTTCCTGATGTGGGAGAAGAATTGGCACGCGTTGCCGATGCGCGCAGCCGCATCAACAACCGCGTGACGTCTTTCCTCACCGGCGAGCTCGACCGCCTCGAGACGTTGCGTTCTAGGCCCGTCCTGGCAGATGCGGACTGGATCATCACAACGCGTGCGGAAGAGATCGTGCGGAACGTTCAACGAGGCTCTGACCTGGTTGATCGCGCGCTGCACAACGCAGCTCAGGAAACCTTGTCGTTGAAGACCCAACTGCGAGCGCTCTCACCCCAGCAGACGCTGGATCGTGGCTATGCGATCGCCGTATTGCCTAATGGCAAGGTCGCACGCTCCGCCAAGGATGCGCCTTCGAAAACAGAATTTGCTCTCACCCTGGCCGAGGGCACTATCGACGCGGTTTCGGCCGGTCCACGGAAGGTAGAATCGTAACTATGGCAGCACCAGTAGATGTCTCGAAGCTCAGCTACGAAGACGCACGTAATGAGCTTGTTGCTGTTGTTTCTCAGCTTGAGCAGGGAAGCCCCACTCTGGAAGAGACTCTGGCTCTCTGGGAACGCGGCGAAGCACTGGCCAAGCGCTGTGAAGAATGGCTTGTTGGTGCCAAAGAGCGTCTCAATGCTGCTCGTGCTGGATTAGACACAGGCGCTGCCGCCGAATGAGCAAAAAGCCCAAGATTGTTGCCGAGCTAGGTCGTCCTGAGACACCAGCAGAAACTGCTGCTCGTAAGCAAGAGAATTCCAGGCTCTACAAATCTCGCAAGACCATCAACAACCTGGTCTACTCACTATTGGTGACTGTTGGTCTCGTCGCGGTGATCTACTTCCTGGTCCCCCGCGCTGAGGGTGAACCTAACTGGCAAGTTGACTACATCTCCGAGAGTCAGGTTGCCTCGCAGTCTCTCGGTGAAGACCTCCTGGTTCCTGCCATGCCTGAGCAGTGGCGAGCGAACGCAGCAGAGCTGCGTAATGCCGCAAACGGCCAGGTCACCAGCTGGTACATCGGCTTCATTACCCCCAACGATAAGTTCATTGCGTTCAACGAAGCTTTCGATGCAAACGAAACCTGGGTTTCGAACGAACTCAAGGATTACCCCGCCACCGGTGAAGTCACTATTGATGGCCAGGTGTGGACCGAGTACGACAATCGCTCTATGAGTGACGCAGGAAACGTCCAGTATGCATTGGTAACCTCCTCTGGGCGTTCGACTGTTGTCCTCTTTGGCACCGCAGACAACGCTGAATTTCTCCAACTAGCTACTTCGATCACGGCAGACCTGAGGAGCGCGCAATGACCAAGACCACCCCCGCTAAGGCCTGGGAAGAGATGACCCGTGGTAACGAACGCTTCGTTACGGGCGCTCCCGCTCACCCTCGTCAGGACGTTGACCGTCGTGCTGAACTCGTGGCAGCCCAGCGCCCTATGTCGGCACTGTTTGGATGCTCTGACTCCCGACTCGCTGCTGAAATCATCTTCGATAAGGGACTCGGCGACCTGTTCGTGGTTCGTAACGCGGGCCAGATCATCTCTGACTCAGTGGTGGGTTCGTTGGAATATGCCGTCAGCGTTCTAGAGGTTCCCCTCATCGTTGTGCTTGGTCACGACAACTGTGGTGCGGTCAACGGTGCCATCAACATGCTGGGACCCGATGCCAACCCGCTTCCACCCCACATTGAGTCCCTAGTTTCGCGCATCGTTCCGGCTATCCGACGCGTTGCGGGCAAAGCTGGACTCTTTGCACCTGATGGCTCGCTGGATCCCCAAGCAGTTGATGCTCTCGAGGTTGGCCGTGAACACCTGCGCGACACCATCGCTGAACTCATGGAAAGCTCTGAGCTCATCACTCAGGCCATTGCCGAGGGAAACCTCGCCATCGTGGGCGCCAACTACCGACTCGGTCAGGGTCGTGTGCAGCCTGACGTTGTGGTCGGCGACATCGGCATCTAAGAACCTTCGCTCCACCTCACCACCACAGCAAGGACGCTCATGGCTCAGAACACAGACTTCCGCATTGAGCACGACACTATGGGTGAGGTGCTGGTGCCTATCAACGCGCTCTACGGCGCTCAGACTCAGCGCGCAGTGGAGAACTTCCCCATCTCAGGCACCACACTCGAGCCTGCACACATTGCCGCATTAGCCCAGATCAAGAAGTCGGCGGCTCTCGCTAATGCAGAACTGGGTGTTTTGAACCAGAAGATTGCAGACTCCATCGCCTGGGCTGCAGATCAAGTCATTACGGGTAAGTATGACGACCAGTTCCCCATTGATATCTATCAAACCGGATCAGGCACCAGCTCGAACATGAACATGAACGAGGTCTTGGCAACCCTTGCTTCAAGCAAGCTCAAGAAGCCCGTACATCCCAACGATCACGTGA
>ERZ1034363.113-NODE-113-length-56241-cov-6.792091_pt1 | contig 56241 bp, 52 predicted proteins | sample MGYA00520616_ERZ1034363 | MGnify/ENA primary metagenome ERZ1034363 (study PRJEB33736, sample SAMEA104284506) | Azolla filiculoides | biome: Urban; feature: Water surface; material: Ditch water | place: Netherlands | collected 2015-10-28 | depth 0-0.1 m ...
TAGATTTCCAGCGACTTAGGTTGCTGGGCGGTGTGCGGGTGGACAGCGCCGGCGTAGCACTTCAGCTTCTTCAGCATGGCGTAGCCCAGCGGACCCTTTGGCAGCATGCCTTTAACGGCTTTTTCCAGAGCGCGCTCTGGGAAACGCTGTTGCATCTTGCCAAACGTAGTTTCATAGATACCGCCCGGGTAACCCGAGTGACGGTAGTATTTTTTATCTTCGGCCTTGTTACCCGTTACACGCAGTTTCTCTACGTTAACGATAACAATGAAGTCACCCGTATCAACGTGTGGGGTGTACGTAGGCTTATGCTTGCCACGCAGGCGACGTGCGACTTCGCTGGCAACGCGGCCCAGGACTTTGTCCGTAGCGTCTACGACGAACCAGTCGCGCTGGACTTCATGCGGCTTGGCGGAAAAGGTTTTCATCATTGCACTTCCGTGGCGCCAAAGGTGGCGCGGAATTTTGGAAAACGAAGATTCTAGCAACACTTTAGAATTTGCGTCAACCCCTTCACGACTTTGCCTGGTAGAGCCCCGGGCATCGAGGCGGGCAAATGCGCGGTGGCATCAGCATTCTGAAAGAACCTGCGTCGAGATTACTGCAAAAAAAACGCGGAACCACACGAGCGGCTCCGCGTAAATCCACACCAAAGGAGGAGGGTGGAGGAGACAATCTGATAGAAGCGCAACGCGCATCTATGCAACGTATTCAATATAGCCCCAAGCCTTTCAAATTGCAAGAGATTTATTGCGGCGCAAAATTATTCAACTTGACGCAGCAGGACGTGAAATATATTCACACCAAAGCACAAAAACAACACAACTAGTTGATATAAAACCATATTAAAGAAGCAGTGTTTACGCTAACGGATATCAGAAAAATCTATTTGTCATAAACAAACCCGGTTTTGTTGCATTGCACAAGCCGTGTTCGCTACTGATTTACGTCGGAAAGATGCATGGGTCTGGCTTCCCCATTACAATCCACCCCACCCTCGCCTTTAGAATCATTCGGAGCTCTTGAACCATGGAATGCCACGTACGCTGGACCGATCACATGACTTTTGTTGCCGAAACAGGCAGCGGCCACAAGATCACGATGGATGGCCCACCCGATCTGGGCGGGCGTAACCTGGGTCCACGCCCAATGGAAATGATGCTAGCCGGCGCTGGTGGCTGTAGCGCATTTGATGTCGTGCTGATTCTTCAGCGCGGCCGCCACCCGGTTAGTGGCTGTGAGGTGCTTCTGAAGGCCGAACGCGCCAAAACCGACCCGAAGGTGTTTACCAAGCTACACCTGCACTACATTGTGACCGGCAACGCCCTGAAGCAGGAAGCCGTTGAGCGTGCCGTGACGCTTTCAAAAGACAAATACTGCTCGGCAACCGCCATGTTGGGCGCTACCGCTGAAATCACCTGGGATCTGGAATTGCGCCAGAGTGAATCGACCCCTACGACCTAATTCAAGGTTGGCGTTGTCCTAAACCCGATAGGACAGCGCCGTCATTACCTTTGAAGTTTGTTGCATCATCTTTTTAGCCAGAGGCGGAAACTGTGCCGCCCCTAATGCCTCGGCTGTGTGCGCATGCGATGCCTCATCAATTGCCATCTGCCCAATAATGGCCGCACTTTTTGCGTCCGCCGCGGGCAACCGCTCCAGATGACTTTCCAGATGCGCTGTCACCTGTTTTTCTGTTTCAGCCAGAAAGCCAAGATTCCAACGATCACCGAGCTTGCCGGCAAGCACCCCCATGGTGAGCGACCCGGCATACCAGAGCGGGTTCAACCAGCTGGTATGGCTGCCCAGCTCACGTAAGCGCTGCTCGGTCCAGGCCAGATGTTCGATCTCTTCATGGGCCGCTTCGCGCAAAGCCTCTCGCACAGCCGGATCACGCGACGTGAGGGCCTGCCCCTGATAGAGCGCTTGCGCACAGACCTCACCACTGTGATTTACCCGCATGAGCCCAGCCACATGTTTGCGCTCGGCTTCAGACAGGTCGGCCTCGGCCATGTCCTTATCAGGATGCGGACGCACACTCGTTTGCGATGCAAAAAGCGTACGTAACACTTTGTCTGCTTCAATGATGAACGTATCGATACTCATAGCATTACCTTGCTGAAGTTGCCGCTGGCCCAGTTTTCAAGCGCTCCACAGCCACTTCGGCGCTTGGTGGCGGTTCCATATCTAGACAGAAATACTCATAGGCCAGTACAGCCGGATAGGCATTAACCATTTTGTGTTGCTGCTTTTGCATCAGAATCCAGGATGAACCCTTGCTTTCGATCCAGCTCCCATCTGGCTGGCCAAAAGCATACAAACGACGTTCACGCGTTTTACAGCGCAACCCTTCGTAATTCACCGTGCGTGCGCCACCCGAAGATTCAATCACCACGGTAAAGCGAACCACGCCGTCTTTACCTACCGAAACGCTAGCAGGATCCACCAAAAAGCGGTTCGCGTTGGCAACACTCACCTCAAAGGGAATGAGCTTATCCATATCCGGGGCGGCTGGCGGCGTAACCTTCTCTTCTTGCCAGACCTTTTTTTCGTCTTCGGATTCTTCGTATTCGTAACACTCGTAGTACTTACGCGTGTTGCACTCAGCCGCGGCCACGGCATTTCCCACCGCAAAAACAGCGGTCAGGGCAACGGCCCATCGCTTCCAGTTAGCCATTGTGTATGCCCTCGTCTTGTGTCGCAGGCTGTGGCGGCGCTTTATTTTGACCCGTATTAGGCAACCGACGCCCGTGCCGTCCCAACGCCGGGTGACGCAAACGATCCGCATTCAAGAAAGGCTCTAGCTCCCCCAACGCCAACTGGTAAACATTGCGCTTGAATTCCACAACAGACTCCAGCGGCACCCAGTATTGGCTCCAGCGCCAGGCATCGAATTCCGGATGCGAGCTTGCCCTTAATTGGACGTGATGATCCCCGCCGGTCAGGCGCAACAAATACCAGATCTGCTTCTGTCCCTTGTAGTTGCCCCGCCACTCGCGGCGAATCCACTGCTCTGGCACTTCGTAGCGCAACCAATCACGGGTTCGGCCGAGAATCTTGACGTGCTGCGCTTCAAGACCCACTTCCTCTTGCAATTCACGGTACATGGCTTCTTCGGGGGATTCCCCGCGCTTGATACCACCCTGCGGGAACTGCCAGGCATGCTCCCTGACGCGCTTACCCCAGAAGACCTCATTACGTGCATTACAGAGGATGATGCCGACGTTGGGGCGATAGCCTTCACGATCTAGCATAAATCACCTGCGTTAATTTGAAATTGCCTTGATTCTGGCACATCCGGCACCCAGACGAAAGCCGGCTTCCGTTAGAATGCCGTTTTTCCGCTTTATTTACTGTCCGGTGCGGCATGCCTGCCCGGCTTTTGCCTTTTCAGGGTTATTTATGCGCTCTTCCCAGTTTCTGATCACTACCCTCAAAGAAGCCCCGGCCGATGCCGAGGTTATTAGCCAGAAGCTGATGCTTCGTGCCGGTCTGATTCGCCGTCTGGCCTCGGGCGTTTACACCTGGACCCCGATGGGCTTGCGCACCCTGCGCAAGGTTGAGGGTATTGTGCGCGACGAAATGAACCGTGCCGGCGCCCTGGAAATGTTGATGCCGGCTGTGCAACCTTTTGAACTCTGGCAAGAATCCGGTCGTGGCGAACAGTACGGCCCGGAGTTGCTGCGCTTCAAGGATCGCCACCAGCGTGATTTCGTCATTGGGCCTACCCATGAAGAAGTCGTTACCGATTTCGTGCGCAAGGAAATCAAGAGCTACCGTCAGTTGCCGCTGCATCTGTACCAGATTCAAACCAAGTTCCGTGATGAGATCCGCCCGCGCTTCGGCGTAATGCGTGGCCGCGAATTCCTGATGAAGGACGGCTATTCCTTCCACACCAGCTTTGAAGATCTGCAACGCGAATATCGCGTGATGTTCGACACCTATCACCGCATCTTTACCCGTCTGGGCCTGCGTTTCCGTGCAGTTGCTGCTGACACCGGTTCGATTGGTGGCACTGGTTCCCACGAATTCCACGTACTGGCTGATTCCGGCGAAGACGATATCGCTTTCTGCCCGGACTCTGATTACGCCGCGAACGTTGAGCTGGCAGAAGCCCTGGCACCGACAACGCCCCGCCCGGCCGCAGGCGCCACAATGGCTACCGTTGCAACCCCAAAGAAATCGCGCTGCGAGGACGTTGCCCAAGCGCTGAACATCCCGCTGTCGGGCCTGGTTAAAACGCTGGCTATCGTGCCAGAAACGGCCGAGGGTGAAAGCAACGGCTTCGTGTTGTTACTACTGCGCGGCGACCATGAACTGAATGAGATCAAGGCCGGTAAACTGGCTGGCATCGGCGCCTTCCGCTTTGCCCGCGAAGAGGAAGTCAAAGAAGCGCTGGGTTGTATCCCCGGTTTTATTGGACCGGTGGGCATCAAGGACGGCATTCGCGTCATCGCGGATCGCGCCGTTGCCGTCATGGCAGATTTCGCCTGTGGTGCCAACGCCTACGACACCCATTTGACGGGCGTGAACTTTGGTCGTGATCTACCAGAAGCGGAAGTGGCCGACATTCGCAACGTCGTTGCAGGTGATCCGTCACCGGATGGCAAAGGCGTTCTGGAGATCGTGCGCGGCATTGAAGTGGGTCACATCTTCCAACTGCGCACCAAGTATGCCGAAGCTTTAGGCTGCACTTTCCTGAGCGAGCAAGGTAAGGCCGAAGTCATGGAAATGGGTTGCTACGGCATCGGCGTCACCCGTATCGTGGGTTCTGCCATTGAACAGAACCATGATGACAAGGGTATCGCCTTCCCGGCCGCTATCGCCCCGTTCACGGTGGCCATTGTGCCGATGGGTTATCACAAGTCGCCGGCTATCCAGCAGGCAGCTAGCGAACTTTACGAGGAGCTGATCGCCGCCGGTTTTGATGTGCTGCTTGATGATCGCAACGAGCGCCCGGGCGTGATGTTTGCCGATATGGAGCTGATTGGCATTCCGCAACGTCTGGTGGTTGGTGAGAAAGGTCTTGCCGCTGGTCAGATTGAGGCAAAGGGCCGCCGAGATGCTGAAGCGACCATGATTGACCGGGCGGGCGTGGTGGATTACCTGCGCAAAGCATTAGCGCAGTAATCAGCAGTCCAACAAACCGTCGCGAGCTGCTCCGGGGCTAGGCGCCCGGAGCACAGCGAACGAGACATATCGAATGGATAGGCGAGTGAGCGCCATAGTAGGCAACTACGGCGCAACAACTCCCCGGAGCGGCGCAGCAGGTTTAAAAGGGTAGTTTGCCGCCAAACATCGACTTGGCGCCCCGCATCATCTTCATCATGCCGCCCTTGCCTTTGAACATACTCCCGAACTGCTTCATCATCTTCTGCGTTTGTTCAAACTGGTTGAGCAGACGATTCACTTCCTGCACCTGAACACCCGCGCCAGTTGCGATACGGCGCTTACGACTGGCCTTGATCAATTCTGGTTTGCTACGCTCATCCGGCGTCATGCTATCGATAATGCCCTGGATGCGGCGCGACATTTTGTCGTCACTGCCGGCCGGCATATTGGCCGCCGCTTCGGCAAACTTGGCAGGCAGCTTATCCATCAGCGCTGTCATGCCACCCATCTGACGCATCTGGGCCACCTGGGCACGGAAATCATTAAGATCAAAGCCCTTGCCGGATTTGATCTTCTGGGCCATGGCTGCTGCCTGGTCCATATCCACTTGCTGGGAAGCAGCTTCGACCAGGGACAAAATGTCGCCCATGCCGAGAATGCGGGAGGCCATACGATCCGGATAAAACGGTTCCAGTCCATCCAGCTTTTCCGCTACGCCCACAAATTTAATCGGTTTACCGGTAACAGCGCGTACCGACAGTGCAGCGCCGCCACGTGCATCACCGTCCAACTTGGTAAGGACGACACCCGTTAAGGGCAACGCTTCGTTGAATGCCTTGGCCGTATTAACGGCATCCTGCCCGAGCATGGCATCAACCACAAAGAGGGTTTCAATCGGGTCCAGTTGTGCATGCAGCGCCTTGATCTCGTCCATCATGGCCTGGTCAATGGCCAGACGCCCGGCCGTATCGACAATCAGCACTTCTTCGTGATGCTTACGCGCCCAATCCACGGCAGCTGCAGCAATTTCCAGGGGCTTTTGATCCGGTGAAGACGGGAAAAAGTTAGCGCCGACCTGTTCGGCAACATGCTTTAGCTGATCAATAGCGGCCGGACGATAAACGTCACAGGACACCACCATGACTTTTTTCTTCTGGTTCTGCTTGAGCCAGCGTGCGAGCTTACCCACAGTGGTGGTTTTACCGGCACCCTGCAGGCCCGCCATAAGAATAATGGCCGGTGGCTGCTGATTTAGCGCCAGCGGCACCTGGGCTTCGCCCATCAACTGTTTGAGTTGCTCGTGCACCACGCCAACAAAGGCCTGGCCCGGCGTCAGAGAACCAACAACATCTTCACCGAGCGCCTTTTCCTTAACCTGTGCCACAAAATCTTTAACCACGGGCAGCGACACATCCGCTTCCAGCAGTGCCATGCGCACTTCGCGCAAAGCATCGCCAATATTGGCTTCGGTCATGCGGGCTTCGCCTCGCATGGTTTTCATGACGCGGCCAAGCCGTTGGGTTAGATTTTCCAGCATTGATCAGTCTCGAACATTTGGTCGGGGCACATGATATAAATAGAGCCTATGCCGACAATTGTATCGCTTCCCTTCCCGCTCGCCACGTTACTGACTGTGATCGCTGCGCTCGCCTATGCCTTTTTGAGCTGGCAAGTGCTACGTCAGGTCGCCCAGCAATCCGGTTCCCGACTGGCGCAAACCGTGGGCGGCAATGCTTCAAACGGCCCAACGGCGGGCGTTTCGCCGGCGCTACTGGGTTTCGCCATTGCTGTCCACGCAGCCTCACTTTATCTGGACATGTTTGATGGTGGCACCGTCCGCTTTTCGTTCGCGCTAACCGTCTCGGTCATTCTGTGGCTAGCGGTGGTGCTGCATGGCTTCGAAAGCCTTGCCTATAAGCAACGGGGCCTGCTCGGCCTTATTCTGCCTACGGCCTGTGCTGGTGTGCTGTTGCCGTTGATCTTTCCGGTGGAACACCCGCTGGTACACATTAATTTCTGGTTATTCCGCTTGCATTTCATTCTGGCGATGCTGGCTTATGGTGTTTTCCTGTTGGCGACGCTGCAGGCTTGCCTGCTCTGGATTGCCGAACGCGAGCTGCATCATCCTGCCCAGCTTACTGCTGAGCGGCGTTTCCCGCCCTTGATGCGTATGGAAAACCTGCTCTTCCGCATGCTAAGCATCGCTTTCTTGCTGCTTACGGCATCTTTGGCCACCGGGATACTGGTGTCGGAACAACTCACCGGCCAATGGATTCGAGCCGATCACAAAACCGTCTTTGCTTTCATTTCCTGGTTGATTTTCGGTGCCCTACTGATCGGACGCAAGGTGCGTGGCTGGCGAGGCAGCAAGGCAACAGCCTGGACTATTGCCGGATTCATTATGTTGTTGCTCGCCTATGTCGGCAGTCGGTTTGTACTGGAAGTACTCCTTAACCGAACAGCATGAGCACCCTAGCCCGCGCCCTGATCCAGAGCGGGCTGGTTCCCGAAGCGGCCGTCGCGCGCTGCCAACTCAGAGCCCAACAACGACAAAGCAGCTTACCCGCCGAATTGGTAGCGGCGACCTTAATTGAACCCGAGGTCTTAGCCCGGTTCATTGAAACGACCTTTGGGTTTCCCCTCGTTGCGCTTGATCCCGCGCATCCCCTGCCGATCTGTCCTGACCCCGGACTCGCGCCCAATCCTCGCTATCAACCCATCCAGCTAGATGGCAAACAACTCCGTCTGGCCATGGCCGACCCGACAGATGATGGGCTCATCAGTGCCCTACGCTTTCAAACGGGTCTGGAAATCACCCCCTGTGTTGCCAATGTGAGCCAACTGGCTACCTATGTGGCATCAGCAAAGCATCGCCCCACCGACGCTGCCGCAAACAAGGGGCATTCGACGGGAGATACCTCTATCGATGACGCGCCGGTTGTGCGCTTACTGCAAAAAATACTGAGCATGGCTGTTGAGCGCGGCGCCTCAGATATTCATTTCGAGCCATACGAGAACGAGTACCGGATTCGCTATCGGATTGATGGGGTACTCCAAACACAAGAGTCTCCGCCCGTCGAATTCCGTGACATGGTCGCTTCCCGCCTCAAGGTACTGTCACGGCTGGACATTGCCGAAAAGCGGCTACCGCAGGATGGGCAACTCAGCGCAGAAACCGATGACGGCGCGCTCGTCGATCTTCGCATCAGCACCATGCCCACGCTCTACGGAGAGAAGATTGTTCTGCGTATCCTGGATCGGCAGGATGCCCGTTTAGGGCTTGAACAGATCGGCCTATCACCCCGACAACTTGAACAGTTACGCCAAGCCATCCACCAGCCAAGTGGCATGGTGCTCGTAACGGGTCCCACCGGCTCGGGCAAAACGGTGACGCTTTATGCCTGCCTGAATAAGCTGAACCAACCCGGGGTCAATATCGCTACCGTAGAAGACCCGGTTGAAATTCCGGTCGTCGGCATCAACCAGGTGAACATTGATGAACGCACCGGCCTTAGCTTTGCAGTCGCCCTGCGTGCATTCATGCGACAAGACCCGGACATTCTTATGGTGGGCGAAATACGCGATGCTGAAACTGCAGAAACCTCTTTGAAAGCGGCTCAAACCGGGCACCTGGTCCTTTCCACCCTGCATACCCGATCTGCGCCCGCCACATTGGCGCGTCTACAACAACTGGGACTACCCAACTACGCTGTCGCCGGCAGCGTGCTGCTCATCGTCGCACAGCGACTGGTCCGCCGTTTATGTGAATGCCGAATGGTAGACAGCACACCCCCTGAGGTATTGCGCACTGCCGGATTCACCGAAGCCGCATTAGAAGATTTGGCAAAAGGCAGCTGGACCCTCTTCAAGGCGGCCGGTTGCCCCAAGTGTCACCAGACAGGCTACAAAGGCCGGGTCGGCATCTTCGAGGTGATGAGCGTTTCTACGCCGATACAGAAAATCATGCTCAACGGTGGCAGCACCTTGGACATAGCCCAACAGGCGGCACGGGAAGGTACGCTTAGCCTACGTTGTGCAGGCCTCGAACAGGTGATCGCGGGCATCACTTCGCTAGCAGAAGTGCTAACGGAGACTGAACTCGCCGAGTCTGAGCATGCCTAAAACCGAATCATCTGCACTGCGCCGTTACGACTGGACAGGCATTGCCCAGAACGGCACGCTACTCAAAGGGGAGATTAAGGCAAGCAACGATGTCCGGGCACGGGTAGCCTTGCGTCAACGCGGCATTACACCGATCAAGCTGGAACGCCCCTGGCGCTGGCAGACTCCCATCTCAGCAAAAGTCAGCGGGCTCATTCTGCGCCAGATGGCCACCTTGATTCATGCCGGTGTACCACTGCTCAGCGCGATGGAAATTCTCGCCAAAAGCCAGGAGCAAGCCCTTGCCAGCCAGATGCTGCTTCAAATGCGTACGGATCTGCAAATGGGAAAGTCACTGGCTCAATCGATGCAGCAGCACCCAGACGTGTTCGACACGCTGACCTGTACGCTGATCTCTGCGGGGGAGCAGGCAGGGTTGCTGGATGTCATGCTCGAGCGTATTGCCTCGTACCAGGAAAAAATGCAGGCCATACAGGGCAAGGTCCGCAGCGCGCTTGCCTACCCCATCGCTATTCTTGGCATTGCCATTGCAGTAAGCATCTTGATGCTCGCGTTTGTCGTTCCGGCTTTCGAGCAAAGTTTTAGTAGTTTTGGGGCCGCATTGCCCTGGCCCACTCAGTTAATGATCGATGCTTCCAGCTTTTTAAGATCCCACGGTCTACTGCTGTTTGGAACCATGGGTGTGTGCCTTTTTATGCTCTACAGACACTGGCGACAAGATACTGATTGGCAGGCCCGGACTGATCACTGGCTACTCCGCCTCCCGGTGCTCGGCGATCTATTCCTCAAAGCGGCTCTGGCACGCTGGAGCCAAACGCTTTCCAGCCTACTCAACGCAGGGATCCCATTGCTGGATGCACTGGGGCCGGCGGCTGACACCACTGGTAACTGCGGCTTTGTTTTCGCCACCCGGAAGATCCGCCAACAGCTACAACAGGGTGCCAGCTTGTCGGCTGCCATGCGCCAACATGACCTCTTTACGGCGCTGCCGGTACAGATGGTCGCGATCGGTGAAGAATCAGGCACCCTGGATGACATGTTGAAAAAGGTAGCGGCCATCTACGAGCGGGAGGTCAATGATCGGGTCAGCATGCTCAGTAGCTTGCTGGAACCGCTAATGATGATCGTGCTGGGTCTTCTCATCGGCGGCATGGTGATCGCCATGTATTTGCCGATTTTCCAGCTGGGCAATGTGCTTTAGCCGAACCTACAGAAATCCGCCTGAGTCCGCTATAATCAAGGGTTCGGAACCTAAATGCCGCATTGCGGCGAATCGATGAAACGCTACTTCATTACTGGCCTGCTGATCTGGGCACCCCTAGGCATTACGATCTGGGTGCTTTCGTTCATCCTCGGCATGATGGACCAGTCGATTACGCTGTTGCCGACGGCCTGGCAACCTCGCGCCCTGGTTGGCTTTAACGTGCCTGGCATTGGCGCGCTGCTGACCTTGCTTGTCGTATTCATTACCGGCCTGCTCACGGCCAACTTCATTGGCCAGCATCTGGTGCGCTGGTGGGAAGCCCTCCTGCATCGAATTCCGGTCGTGCGCAGCATCTACCAGAGCGTCAAGCAAATATCGGACACCGTGTTTTCACCCTCTGGCCAAGCCTTTCGTCAGGCAGTTTTGGTACAGTATCCGCGGCCGGGCAGCTGGACGATTGGTTTCCTAACCGGTACGCCGGGCGGCGAGATCGCCCAGCATCTTGGCGATGACATGGTGAGCCTCTATGTGCCGACCACGCCCAACCCGACCTCCGGTTTCTTTCTGATGGTGCCCAAAAGAGACGTTACCGAGCTGGACATGTCTGTTGAAGACGCCCTCAAATACCTGATCTCGATGGGTGTCGTAGCGCCTACGGTACCCAAAGCTTCACCTGCCATACCTGACACCCTTCCCAGCGCCGACACCTACGTTGGCGATTAATTCCCCACTGAAGAAAAGCAAGACACCTCATGCGTACTCACTACTGTAGCGACCTCAATCCCGCGCTGAATGAACAGATCGTCACCCTGTGTGGCTGGGCCCACCGTCGCCGTGACCACGGTGGCGTTATTTTTATCGATCTGCGTGACCGTTCAGGGCTGGCTCAAGTAGTTTGTGACCCTGATCGTGCCGAGATGTTCAATATCGCCGAATCTGTACGCGGTGAATTCTGTCTCAAGATCACCGGCAAGGTACGCCCACGGCCGGCCGGCACCGAAAACACAACGCTCGCTTCTGGCGGCATTGAAGTGCTGTGCCACGAGATCGAGGTGCTCAACGCCTCAGTTACACCGCCATTCCAGGTGGATGAAGAGCATTTGTCCGAGACGGTTCGTCTGACGCACCGGGTTATCGATCTACGTCGTCCCGCTATGCAGAAGAATCTGCAACTGCGCTACCGCGTTGCACGTGCATTCCGCCGCTATCTTGACGACAATGGTTTCATCGATATCGAAACACCGATGCTAACCAAATCGACACCGGAAGGTGCCCGCGATTATCTGGTGCCGTCCCGTGTGCACCCGGGCCAGTTCTTTGCGTTGCCACAATCGCCACAGCTATTTAAACAACTCTTGATGGTTGCTGGCTTCGATCGTTACTATCAGATTGTTAAATGCTTCCGTGACGAAGATTTGCGCGCTGATCGTCAGCCAGAATTCACCCAGGTTGATATCGAAACCTCATTCCTGAGCGAAGAACAGATCATGGGCATGATGGAAGGCCTGATCCGTTATGTCTTTAAAGATGCCATGGATGTCGAGTTGCCTAACCCGTTCCCGCGCATGACCTACGCCGAAGCGATGGCACGTTTTGGCTCGGACAAACCCGACCTGCGTGTAACGCTCGAACTCACCGATGTGACCGATGCGGTTGCCGATGTGGCTTTCAAGGTATTCAGCGGCCCGGCAACTACCGGCGGCCGTGTGGCTGCCATGCGTATCCCGGGTGGCGCTTCGCTCAGCCGTGGTGAAATCGATGAATACACCAAGTTCGTCGGCATCTATGGCGCTCGCGGTCTGGCCTATATCAAAGTGAACGATGCCAGCCAGATCAACGAAACCGGTCTGCAGTCCCCGATCGTCAAAAACCTTCATGAAACCGCACTGAAGACCATTATCGAACGCACGGGCGCCCAGAGCGGCGACCTGATTTTCTTTGGCGCCGACAAGACCAAGATCGTAAACGATGCGCTGGGTGCCCTGCGCGTCAAGATCGGCCATGAAAAGAACTTCATGACCGGCGAAGCCTGGACACCGCTGTGGGTGATCGACTTCCCGATGTTCGAATACGACGAAGACGACAAACGCTGGACTGCCTGTCACCACCCGTTCACCAGCCCGAAGGACGAGCATATTGCACTCCTGACAACCGATCCAGGTAAGTGCCTGGCCAAGGCCTACGATCTGGCGCTGAACGGCTGGGAAATTGGCGGTGGCTCGGTACGTATCCACCGTGCCGATGTTCAGCAAACCGTTTTCGAAGCCCTGGGCATCGGTGAAGAAGAAGCACAAATCAAATTCGGCTTCCTGCTGGATGCGCTGAAATATGGCGCACCTCCGCATGGCGGCCTGGCATTTGGTCTGGACCGCATTGTCACCATGATGACGGGCGCCGAATCGATTCGTGACGTTATCGCCTTCCCGAAAACACAACGCGCCCAGTGTCTGCTGACCAATGCACCATCGGACGTTGACGAAAAACAATTGCGAGAACTGCATATCCGTTTGCGTCAGCCCGCGCCAACCGAAGCAGCCAAGGCTTAATCAGAAAGCCTGCGTGAATCCTGCTGCTTTTGCCCGCCTGCTCGAAGATTTCGAGCGGGCTGGCGTTTACCATCTGACGCCCGGCGGCATGGATGCGCTTGCCGAAGCATGTGCGCAAGCTGATCTGCATCTGATCCGGGTCCCGCTCAAAGAAACACCCCGCATGACCGATGCCCTGGCCATTCTGACCAAGGCAACCCAGTGTCCGGCCCATGAAGGCGCACACCAGGATGATCTTGCTGAAATGCTCAGTGATTTCTCCTGGTTGCCGGCCAATGGCTATGTCATGCTGGTAGAAGATGCAGACAACCTGATCGCTTCCGAACCCCTCGGCGTACAGAAACTGATTGCAGCCTTCGAGGCAGCCGCTCACCACTGGCAAGGGCAGGAAGTGCCTTTCTGGGCCTTTATTGGCTTACGCGGTGACGGCGTGGCGTTGCTGCCCATGATTGGCTGATCATCATGTCGACAGACTACAAGCGTCCCGAGTCTGTCCTTGTGGTGATCCACACCCCTGACCTACAGGTACTGCTACTCGAACGTGCGAAACACCCCGGTTACTGGCAATCAGTTACCGGTAGCCGTGAGGTGGGTGAATCTTTTAGCGAGGCCGCTATCCGCGAGGTCGGTGAAGAAACCGGATTAATCATCCCGATAGGACAACTGCGCGCCTGGCCCGGTGAAAACGTCTACGAAATCATGCCGGAGTGGCGCCATCGGTACGCCCCGGAGGTCACCCACAATCGGGAACGCGTTTTTTCCATTTGCCTACCCAATACCTGCGATATTCTTATGTCACCGACCGAACACCGTAACTGGCGTTGGTCACCGGCTCAGGAAGCGGCAGCTGCGTGTTTTTCTGCCAGTAACCGTGAGGCGATTCTGGCCTTGACTGAGCAGAACGCCTGCTAGCGCTTTGCGATCATCTCCTGCCTCGTTACAATCAGCGCCAACGAACTTTTTACCTTATCGACCGACGGAACCAACATGACCATCGCTCAACCGCACGACAATATTGCCCTCGAAGCCAAAGTGCTTGCGGAGGCACTTCCCTTCCTGAAACGTTTTCATGGCAAGACCATTGTCGTCAAATACGGCGGCAATGCGATGACCGAAGAAAGTCTCAAGCAATCCTTCGCCAATGACGTTGTATTACTCAAGCTCGTCGGACTGAACCCGGTTGTGGTTCACGGGGGTGGGCCGCAAATCGAACAGATGTTGACGCAAGTCGGCAAAAAGGGGGAGTTCATCCAAGGCATGCGCGTCACTGATGCCGAAACCATGAGCGTCGTTGAGATGGTGCTGGGCGGTGCCGTCAACAAGGAAATTGTTGCCCTGATCAACCGGAATGGCGGTAAAGCCGTCGGTCTGACCGGCAAAGACGGTGGACTGATTCGTGCGCAACGTTTGATGTTGCCTAAACATGGCAGCCCTACCGAACTGCTGGATATCGGTCTTGTAGGTGACATCCAGCAGATCGATCCTTCGATCGTGCACCACCTGGTGTCTGGTGCATTTATTCCGGTGATCGCGCCGATCGGTTACGGTCCAGACGGTGAAACCTACAACATCAATGCTGATGTCGTGGCCGGCAAAATGGCTGAAGTACTGGGTGCTGAAAAACTGGTTTTGCTCACCAATACCCCTGGCGTTCTGGATAAAGATGGCAACCTGCTGACCGGCCTAACACCGCGCAACATTGACGACATGGTGGCTGATGGCACGCTATCCGGTGGCATGCTCCCCAAAATTGCATCGGCACTGGATGCGGCACGCAATGGCGTGAAAGGGGTTCATATCATCGATGGCCGGGTGCCGCATGCGCTGCTACTGGAAATCCTGACCCAGCATGGTGTTGGAACCATGATCAAATCTTCCTGAGTATTTGATGGCCAAAACGCCGGTGTGGGTGTTTGATCTTGACGACACCCTACACCACGCAACACCTCATATTTTTCCGCACATCAATCGTGCGATGACGGCTTACATCGAGCGACATCTGTCGCTCGATTATGCCGCGGCAACGGCCCTGCGCCAGCACTACTGGCAACGATACGGCGCGACACTGCTTGGTCTGATCCGGCACCACGGCATAGATCCGCATCATTTTCTGGCGCAAACACATAACTTCGAAGATTTGTCAGCGCTGCTCATCACGGCACCAGCGCTCAAACAAACCTTGAAGCAATTGCCCGGTCGACGCATTATTTTTTCCAATGCACCCAGAGCCTATACACACGAGGTTCTGGCGCTCACTGGTTTATGGCCACTATTCGACGCCGTCTATACGGTCGAGTCTTTCGGCTTCCAGCCGAAGCCATTACGCAGCGGGTTTCAAAAACTGCTGCGCAAAGAACGGATTCAACCCGGGCAAGCGATCATGATCGAAGATAGCCTGCCCAATCTGGTGATGGCCAAACGCCTAGGTATGCACACCTTGTGGGTGACTCGATCACTGCGCAGCAGTCCATGGGTGGACCATAAACTGCGCAGCATTAGCGATTTACGTCATTTAGCAGGTTGGAGCCAGCGCGCAACCTGTGGTGCAAAATAAGTCAGAATCATGTCAGCACCGGCCCGTTTAAAGCCGAGCATGCTTTCCATCACGACCTTCTGCTCATCAAGCCAGCCATTCTGGGCCGCCGCTTTGAGCATCGCATATTCACCGCTCACCTGATAAACCGCTGTCGGTCGGGCGAACTGATCCTTGATCCGGCGAACAATATCCAGATAGGGCATGCCGGGTTTGATCATGACGATGTCCGCCCCTTCCGCCAGGTCGAGCGCCACCTCATGCAATGCTTCATTGGTATTGGCCGGGTCCATCTGATACGTCATCTTGTCACTTTTGCCTAGCTGACCCGCTGATCCCACTGCATCGCGGAAAGGACCATAAAACGCCGAGGCATACTTGGCGCTATAAGCCATGATGCGTGTATTCACATGACCGGCGGCTTCCAGCGCTGCACGGATACGCCCAATACGGCCATCCATCATGTCTGATGGTGCCACCATATCTACGCCAGCATTAGCCTGCATCACCGCCTGCTTTACCAGCATATCGAGCGTCACATCGTTCAACACATAGCCGTTGTCATCAATAATGCCGTCCTGACCGTGTGAGGTATAAGGGTCTAAAGCCACATCGGTAATAACCAACAATTCAGGAAAACGCGCCTTGATCGCTTTAACAACACGTGGCACCAGACCATTCGGGTTGGCCGCCTCGGCCCCATCAAGCGTCTTAAGCGATGCATCAATCACCGGAAATAGTGCAACAGCAGGAATGCCTAAAGCAACAACCTCGGTCAGATGCGTTATGAGCGTATCTAGCGAATACCGATGTACACCGGGCATCGACGCCACGGCTTCCTGCACCCCAGTGCCTTCACGGACAAAAACCGGGTAAATCAGGTCATCTACCGTTAGCTGATGTTCCCGCACCATTCGGCGAGAGGCGGCATCCGCTCGCACACGGCGAGGACGTACAAAAGGGAATCCTGAACTAGTCGACATCTTTATCTTCCGATTGAGACTCACTAGGCACCGCTACCGGCGCCACTTCCTTGATGGGATTGTCGCACAGACCAAGCCAACGTTTGAGCACGGTGGCAGCTTCGGCAACCCCTGTACGTTTCAGACTGGAAAACAGCTGCACGCTTACCGGGCAACCCAAATCTGCCAGCGCTGACTTCACCTGGCGCAGCGTTTTAGTTTGATCCTGCCGGCTCAATTTATCCGCTTTAGACAGCAGCACATGCACTTCACGGCCGGTGGGCGCAAACCACTCCAACATCTGCCAATCCATTTCGGTCAACGGGCGCCGGCTATCCATAATAATAACCAGACCTTTGAGTTGTTCGCGCGTCTGGAGATAGGGACCGAGCAAACCATCCCACTGTTTACGCACATCTTCCGGTGCCTTGGCAAAACCGTAGCCAGGCAAATCCACAAAATACCGGTCGGGCGCCACCGAGAAATAATTCAGATGTTGCGTACGGCCTGGCGTCTTGGAAACATACGCCAGACGGGTTTTGCCAGCCAGCGTATTAATCGCAGATGATTTACCCGCATTCGATCGGCCGACAAAAGCCACTTCAGCAACGGCATCCCCCGGCGCATCACGCAAACGGGCCACCGTCGTCAGAAATTCGGTACGCGGGAAAGGATGGGAATGCCCCGGATTTTTTGGCGTAACCACGGCCGGAGTGGCAGGTTTATCAGCTCTTTTTGCCGATACCGCCTTATTTTTAGGCAGCACGCTGGCGCCAGTTTTTGCAGGAGATTTTAATGTTTGGGAATTAGACACAGTACGCCTCGTTCAGGTTGTATTAGAATAACAGTCTTAACCGACTAATTACCCTGTGGTTCCCAAGGAATCGCAATGTTCCTACTAGGAGTGTGGACATGATTCGTGCTGTCGCATTCGCCCTGATGTGCTCCGTCAGTGCTCTGTCACTGGCTGCTGAGCCTACGGCCCCTGCAGCTACCCCGGCAGCCGTCGATGCTGCCGCTATCGCAAAGAACGTTTGCGCCGCCTGTCACGGTGCTGATGGCAACAGCAGCGTTCCGGTCAACCCAAACCTGGCTGGCCAACACGCCTCCTACCTGCTCAAGCAGCTGAATAATTTCAAGGCCGCGCCTGATGGCAAACCTGCCCTGCGCCAGAATGCCATCATGAATGGCATGGCTGCCCCGCTGTCTGAAGCTGAAATGAAAGCACTCGCCCAGTACTTCTCCAAGCAGACCCTGAAACCTGCGGTTGCCAAGGATGAGAAGCTGGTAACCGAAGGCCGCAAAATCTGGCGTGGCGGTGATCTCAAGAAGGGTATTCCCGCATGTGCCGGCTGTCACGGTGTTGCCGGTGCTGGCCTACCAGCCCAGTACCCGATGCTGGCTGGTCAGCATCCTGACTATCTTGTCAGCCAGCTCCAACAGTTCCGTGAAGGCACCCGTGCCAATGATCCGGAAGGCATGATGCGCAATATCGCTGCCAAAATGACGGATCAGCAAATGAAGGCTGTTTCTGAATATGCTGCAGGTCTGCGTCAGTAATTCTGGCCACTGATAGCGAAAAAAGGGCAGCCCACGGGTTGCCCTTTTTGCTGAGCGATGATTTAGCGTAGTTTCAACTCAAGCAGTTCTGCCGCTTCAAAACCGGCTGCGCGTCGGGCGGCCTCATTTAACGGTGGCCGCGGCCTTGGGGCATCATAGGCATGGATCAATGACTGGTACGTGTCAGCAACAGGCAAGTCCCGCTGCGCGCACAAAACCCTAAACCAGTAATCACCCAGGGCAACGTGCCGCACTTCATCCCGGGCGATCACGGATAATGCCCGCAAGGTGGGCTTATCGCCGATCCCCTGAAACGCTCTGAATATGGGGGGCATTGCATCCAGCCCTCTGGCTTCCATGAGACGGGGCACCAGCGCCATGCGCGCCAATACATCCTCGGCTGTGTCTTCCGCCAATTGCCAGAGACCCGCGTGCGCGGGTAGTGCACCGTAATGCATGCCGAGTGCTTCCAAACGCAAATGTATGAGTCGGAAGTGATACGCTTCTTCGATAGCTACGCCAACCCAGTCTCTGACAAACTGTGCGCCCAGCTGCTGAAAACGCCAGGCTGCATCCAGTGCTAAATTGATCGCGTTAAATTCGATATGTGCGATGGCATGCAATAGGGCTGCACGTCCTTCTGTATCAACGGCCTTGCGATACGGCAGCGCTTCAGGCGGCACACATACGGGCTGCTCGGGTCGGCCGACCTCTGCGCAGTCTGGTGCGGAAGTGGCAAGGTTTAGCGGTAAGAGATCCAGACAAAGATCTATGTAGCTAGGAATCAAAGCATCAACCGCTGCGCATTTAGCATCGGCAGACGACGCACGCCAGGCCGCCTCAACCAAGGGCAATAGTTCAGCCATTGCCTTGAGGGGGTGTATTGGGCCTAGGCATAAAGTTAATCACCTGCCGGCCATCTTCGTGCTGTTTAGCCGCCATCTTCCAGGCGTGTCCTTGAACCAATTCAAAGGTTAAGGGATAGCGGCCATCCTGATCACGTGGCCAATGCTGTATCGCTTGAGCCCAGAAGTTGTGTGACGTGAGGCCCATCGCTGCAAAATGTGTCGCCACACTCGAGCCCATATTCTTGAGCTCCCGCAAGGCCTGCCAGGGATCGTTATAGGTCAGCGTGAGTGTTTCCATATCCATGACCGGATCGGAAAAGCCGCCATGAACGAGCATGTCACCAACATCATGCATATCAACAAAAGGCTGTGTGCGATCAATGCGTCCCAAAGGCTTCGCCACGGCTTGTGTCGCCTGACGCAGTTCCTTGAGGGTATCCGGTCCAAACAGACTAAACATGAGTAGGCCACCCACGCTTAATACCCGGTTGAATTCCTTAAATACCTCAGGCAAATCATCCAGCCAGTGCAAGACGGCATTTGACCAAACGAGATCAACCTTCTGTCCTGGCAGCGGCAAGGCATTGAGGTCGGCGCCAATGCGTATAGGACCTACGCGACGCCCCTGGTTAAGCAGCCGGCGGATAAACCCCGTGGCTGCCCGGTCAGTTGCCTGCCCCAGAGCCAGTAAAGATTGACTGCTATCAACGCCCAGCCATTGCGCGTTAGGATAACGATGGATCAAGCTTGAATGATCGGCGCCAAGCCCACAACCGGCATCCAGAATGCATTGCGGCGTCAAGCGCACCATCTCTAGTCGCTCGCCCATGCGGCGTGCCATTTCCCTATAGAGAAAGTCACTACCGCTAAAAGCGGGCGCTGCCCGATCAAAGGCACGTCGAATCCGGCCTCGCCGGAAACGGGGCGCCTCCCCCGCCGACATCAGACGCCCTTCAGTCCTAGCGTAGCGAATAGCTTCTGGTCACGGGAGGTATCGGGATTCCCTGTCGTCAGCAATTGTTCGCCGTAAAAAATCGAATTAGCCCCGGCAAAGAAGCACAAGGCCTGCAGTTCATCGGACATTTCCTGGCGGCCTGCCGACAGGCGTACCCAGGAGCTCGGCATCGTGATGCGGGCTGCGGCAATCATGCGCACGAACTCGATCCCGTCAACCGGATCTACCCCTGCCATCGGCGTACCCGGGATCGGTACCAGATTATTGATGGGCACCGAGTCCGGCACCGGATCAAGATTGGCCAACTGAGCAATCAGTGCTGCGCGATTCTTGCGGTTCTCACCCATGCCCACAATACCGCCGGAACAGACATGAATACCGGCCTGACGTACCTGGTCCAGTGTATCGAGACGGTCTTCATGGGTATGGGTACTAATGACTTCGCTGTAAAACTCGGCATCCGTATCCAGATTATGGTTGTAGTAATCCAGACCGGCCGTTGCCAGCTTCTCTGCCTGCCCCGGCTTGAGCATACCCAGGGTGACACAGGTCTCCAGACCAAGTGCTTTCACTTCCTGCACCATATCGACCACCTTATCGAGGTCTTTATCTTTCGGACCGCGCCAGGCCGCGCCCATGCAGAAACGCGACGAGCCCGCAGCTTTTGCCGCTTTAGCGGCAGCGATGACATCGTCCGTCGAGAGTAGCGCTTCGCGCTCCAGATTCGTATCGTAACGCGCTGACTGTGAACAATACCCACAGTCTTCCGAGCAACCGCCTGTCTTGATCGACAATAAAGTCGAACGTTGGACAGCGTTCTCATCAAAATGTTCGGCATGCACAGCATGTGCCTTGGCCAGCAATGCCATAAACGGCATTTCAACCAGTTCCAGCACGGCTTCAGTCGACCAGCGACCCGTACCGCGTGTTGACGCTTCTGCGCCATTTTTCTTCTGACGGGGCGGGACAAAATTCAGGGGGATGTTCTCTGTTTGCATAGGAGACCTCACGTATGGAGGCAAAGTGCTTTGTAAAGGCATAATTATGCCCGAAGGACCCAAAACTAGCCTGATCGTGTGAATCCCGTCTTAAAACTGACCGCCACGCCCTGCATTGCAACATGACCTTAAAGCCCAGCCTCCGCCATATGCTCCGAGCAGGATCTGCCCTGCTTGCCCAGGCATTGCTGCCGCAAAACTGTGTGCTGTGCAATCTTCAGAGTGGGCGCAAGCCGCTGTGCGAGGCTTGCGCCAAGGATTTACCCCGCCTCAATGGCTTGCAGTGTGAACGCTGCGCCCTACCGCTCAATATCCGTGCTGACGGCTTGCCGCTTGCCTGCCCCGATTGCGCGCACCACACCCCGGCATTTGATGCTGCCACGGCAGTGTGGTCTTACGGCTTTCCCATCGACACCCTCATTCAGGATTTCAAATACGGACACCACCTTTACCTGGCCAGCTTCTTTGGCCAGCATCTAGCAGCGGCTATCGAAGCCCAATGGCTCAAACAAAAAGCGCATGCTTGCCCAGATCTGATTATTCCCATGCCACTACACCCACAGCGGCTCCAACAGCGCGGCTTTAACCAGGCGGCTGAAATTGCCCGCCATGCTGCCAAAAAGCTCAATGTGCCATGGTCTGCTGATACCCTCTACCGTTTGCATGACACCGCAGCGCAGGCCGGATTGCGTCGAGAAGAGCGCTGGGCTAATCTGCGGGGGGCCTTTTCCTGCACCAAACCGCTGCTTGGTAAGCATATTCTGCTCATCGATGATGTGCTGACCACCGGCGCCAGCTTATCGGCTTGCGCTGAAGTGCTCCGCTACGCCGGCGCCAGCCGTGTCGATGTTGCCGTACTCGCTCGAACGCCCGAACCGGGGCATATTCAATAAGGTCTTATGACAACTTCGCAACGCCGTCCTGCCATTGTGCTGGTTCATCCCGAAATTCCGCCTAACACCGGTAACCTGATTCGCGTTTCTGCAGCGACCGGCTTCGAACTGCATCTCGTCCGCCCACTCGGTTTTGATGTCGATGATCGTTCATTACGCCGTGCAGGGCTGGATTATCACGATCAGGCATTTTTACAGGTTCATGATGACTGGGCTTCATGCCTGCAAGCACTCCAGAACAGTGCATCAGGGTGCGCACCACGCCGACTCTTTGCCATGACCACCAAAGGGAGCCGGCCCTACCACGAAGTTCAATTCAAACCGGATGATGTCATCGTGCTCGGTTGCGAGACCAAAGGCTTGGCACCAGAGATTTTGGCAAGCTTTGATCACGATCATCGATTGCGCATTCCAATGCGGCCCGATATTCGCAGCCTCAATCTGGCCAACTCAGCCTCGATCGTGGTCTTTGAAATCTGGCGTCAGAATGGTTTTGCCGGCGCGGTTTAACTACCACGCAACCCAAGACATTGGATTATTCAGCGCGCTGGGCCCGGCTCATTAGCTGCACAACCGCATCTTTAGCCGCCAGATCACCCGCGATCACAGCTGCGACCGCACGGGCTATAGGCATGTCTACCGACAACTCAACCGAAAGTCGCGCTACTTCACGAGCCGTGCCTACGCCCTCTGCGACATGACCCAGCGCGTCTAGTGTTTCTTGCAAGGTTTTACCCCCACCTAGTGCCAGACCAACCTGTCGATTACGCGACAAATCACCGGTGCAGGTCAGGATCAAGTCGCCCAGACCAGCCAGGCCCGTCAACGTTTCACGCTGACCGCCCAGACGTTCGCACAGGCGGGCAATTTCTGCCAAACCACGGGTCATCAGCGCGGCTCGGGCATTATGACCCAAGGATAGGCCGTCCGAAATTCCGGTCGCAATTGCCAATACATTCTTGACCGCCCCACCGACTTCCACCCCCACCACATCAGCGGAAGCATAGAGACGCAAATTGGGCGTATGTAACCAGGCCGCTAATTTCTCGGCCAAGCCCAGATCCGACGAGCCCAGCGTCACTGCGGTTGGTAATCCTTTGGCAACCTCTTGAGCAAAGCTCGGTCCGGATAGTGCCGCGGCAGGTACATTACCCAATACATCACGCACCACCTGATGCGGCAACAGACCCGTTTTAGGTTCAAAGCCTTTGCACACCCAAACCAGGGGCGGCAAAGCCTTGCCGGCATAAAGTGCCTGCAAAGACTGTAGCGTGCTGCGCAAACCGGCTACCGGCGTTGCTAAAACAAGAACATCCGATCCCACAATGCCCGCGAGTTCGGCCGTGGCCTGCAATGAATCGGGCAGCCGGATATTGGGCAAAAACCGCTGGTTAACATGTGCAGTATTAATGCTTTCAACGACCTCAGGTTCACGCGCCCATAGGGTCACCGCATGGCGCTGTGCCCAATTGGCAGCCAGCGCTGTACCCCAGGCGCCTGCAGCCAGAACGCCAATACGGAGTTGGATCTCGGTAGCCTGGGTCATACGATTTACCGGGTAAGGGTTTACTGAACGGTTGTTGGCGCTTCAACTTCGCTGGCCGAAGCCTGCTCGGCTTCAGCCATCGCATCAAAGTTGACTGGTTGCAGAACGACTGGCGGGAAACCTGCACGGATAGAGGCATCAGATACGGCTTCACGCGCATAGGGGAACAACACGTTCGGGATCGCTGACCCCAGGAAAGGACGCAGTGCTTCTTCAGGTATGCCTGCCACGCGGAAAATACCCGCCTGCTGCAGTTCAATGAGGAAGTACACCTTATTCTCTACCTTGGCAGTAACCGTGACTTGCAAAATGCCTTCAAAGACATCGGCGCCCAATTGAGTAAAGGCTGTCTTGAACTGAACGCCAACTTCAGGCGCCTGCTGTTGCAGGAAAACTTCTGCGCCGCCGGGAACTTCTAGCGACATATCCCGAACATAGAGCTTTTCGATGGCGAACATCGGTTGCGTCGGAGCCTGCTGTTCGTTTGCTGCTTCGGTGCTTTGATCGCTAATTTGGTCGTTATCGGCCATGATGAAATCCTTGTGTATGAATTAGAAGTTATTTGAGTAGGGGATCAAGGCCGCCTGCACGATCCAGCGCGGCCAGATCATCGAAGCCGCCCACATGTGTTTCGCCGATGTAAATCTGCGGCACCGTCCGACGGTTCGTCCGGGCCATCATGGCATCGCGTTCCTCCGGATTCAGATCAATCCGGATTTTTTCAATCTCGACCACACCCTTGCTTTTAAGCAACTGCTCGGCGCGAATGCAATAAGGACACACCGCCGTACAGTACATCAGTACTTTAGGCATAAATTAAGCCTTGCCTGGGGCTTTGCCCCGCTTAAGTGGCAAACCGGCTTTTTCCCAAGCCTGAATGCCGCCTTCAATCTGGCTAACATTCTCAAACCCGGCTTTGGTCAGCAAACGACAAGCAGCGGCAGAGCGCTGACCTGCAGCACAAACCACGACGACCGGCTTTTTACGGTATTTTTCTAGCTTGGCGAGCTGGTTGGGCAGCTCCTTGAGCGGAATAAACTGGCTCCCCTGAATATGTTCAATGGCGATTTCGTGCTCTTCACGCACGTCAACCATCACCCCGCCCTCCTTGTCGGTCAAGGCAATAGCTACCTGCGGCGAAACGCCTTTAGCGCCGGGTTGAACCACTTGGCGGACCAGAAGCGCACCAGAAATGACTGCAATCGCCAAAAGGCCAAGGTTTACAGGCTGTAGAAAGAAATCCATGTTTTTTCCAGAAAATACGAAGTCAAGGGCTCAGCAGCTAGAGTCAGCGCCTCCGGCATTATAGAATAGCGAACTGATTCATTTATACCGGATGAATGGAATTCTCATTATGAAAAAAATTGTGCTGCTGCGCCACGGCGAATCCTCGTGGAATAAAGAAAACCGTTTCACGGGTTGGACCGACGTCGACCTGACCGAAAAGGGCGTGGAAGAAGCCCGCCAGGCGGGTCGCCTGATGAAGGAGGCTGGTTTTGAATTTGACCAGGCTTACTCCTCCGTCCTTAAACGCGCCATGCGCACGCTCTGGCTGTCTCTGGAAGAAATGGATCGTCTATGGATCCCGATCCAGCGTAGCTGGCGCCTGAATGAGCGCCACTACGGCGCCCTGCAAGGTTTGAATAAGGCTGAAACTGCGGCCAAATATGGCGATGACCAGGTTCTGGTCTGGCGTCGTAGCTACGACACCCCACCACCAGAGCTGGCATTTGATGATCCACGCCACCCGCGTTTTGATGCCCGCTATGGCGAAGCTTTCTCGGGTCTCACCGAAAAAGAGCTGCCAATGACCGAATGTCTGAAAGACACCGTGGCCCGTTTCGTCCCATTCTGGGAAGGCACCATTGCCCCGGCGGTGAAGGCAGGCAAGAGCGTCATCGTAGCGGCTCACGGCAATTCGATCCGTGCGCTGGTCAAGTATCTGGACAACATCTCCGATGCAGACATTGTTGAGCTCAATATTCCAACGGGTATCCCGCTGGTTTATGAACTCGACGATGAAACGCTCAAGCCAATCCGTAGCTATTACCTGGGTGACCAGGCAGCTGCCGCCGCCGCCGCTGCCGCAGTAGCACAACAAGCCGCTAAGAAGTAACGCCGTCTCTCGACGACAGGACCCTACCATCATGCCAAGCCAGACACCACCAACCGACCCAACGCCCACCAAGGCCAAGCCCAAATGGGTGCGTACTGCCGGTGTCGGTCTCGCTGGCGTGGTGGCCGGTATCCTGATCGCGTTGCAGATACCTGCCTTTGCAGAAAAAGCATCGGCAACGAGCAGCCAGACCTCAGGGTTGCCGATTCAGGATCTGCGGACTTTTGCCGAAGTCTTCAATGCCATCAAACAAGGTTATGTCGAACCAGTTGAAGACAAAAAGCTGATCAACAATGCCATTTCTGGCATGGTGTCCAATCTTGATCCGCATTCCACCTATCTGGATGCGGAAGCGTTCAAAGAGCTGCAAGTTGGCACCCATGGCGAGTTCGGTGGTCTGGGTATTGAGGTGGGCATGGAAGATGGCTTCGTCAAAGTCATTGCCCCCATTGAAGATACCCCTGCAGCACGTGCCGGCCTCAAAACCGGTGATCTGATCGTTAAAATTGATGACACCTCAGTTAAAGGCTTGACCCTGAACGAGGCTGTTAAAAAACTTCGCGGCAAACCTAAAACCCAGGTGACACTGACGATTGCCCGTAAAGGCATGAACAAGCCGCTGGTGGTGACGCTCACACGGGAAGTCATCAAGGTCCAGTCGGTCAAATTCAAGATGCTTGAACCGGGTTATGGCTATGTGCGTATTACCCAGTTCCAGGAAAACACGACGGGTGCACTGGTTAATGCCGTGAATCAGCTCTATAAGAACGGACCACTCAAAGGTCTGATTCTTGACTTGCGTAACGACCCGGGTGGCCTGCTCAACGCAGCCGTTGGTGTGTCAGCGGTATTCCTGCCAGCCGATGAGCTGGTCGTCTCTACCGATGGCCGTGCGCCGGATGCAAAACACAAGTTCTACGCCAAGCCAGAGGATTACCAACATGGCCGCGAAGACGAACTGCGCAATCTGCCCGCTGGCATCAAGACCGTACCGATGATTGTTCTAGTGAACGGCGGTTCAGCCTCGGCCTCCGAGATCGTTGCCGGCGCGCTACAAGACTATAAGCGCGCTACCGTCCTCGGCACGCAGACTTTCGGCAAGGGTTCCGTACAAACGGTGCTGCCGCTGCCGGGCAATACCGCCATTAAGATCACCACCGCGCGCTATTACACACCTAAAGGGCGATCGATTCAGGCCAAGGGCATCGAGCCAGATGTCGAAGTCGAAGAAACGCCTGGTGCCAAGAAAAACGGCCTGCGTGAAGCGGATCTCGGCGGACACCTTATCAATGAAAACGATAAGGATGCCAAAGAGAATAAACCAGACACCGATAAGCCAAACGGCAAGAGTGGTAAAAACGGTAACAAGGATGACGATGCTGAGCCGGGACTAGCCATTGCGGACTACACGTCGGCTAAAGACCGCCAATTTGTTGAAGCCATCAAGCGACTGGGTGGCAAACCACCCGTTGCCGTCAGCAAAGAATCGAAAGCGGTTACAGAAGAACCTGCCACAACCAGCAAATCGGCTAAACCCGCGCAATAAATCACCATGAATGACCAGCAGTTGCTGCGTTACAGCCGGCATATTCTGGTCGACGAAATCGGTATTGCTGGCCAGGAAAAACTCCTGGCCAGTCATGTGCTGATTGTTGGCGCAGGTGGTCTCGGCTCTCCGGCGGCACTCTATCTGGCCAGCGCAGGGGTTGGCACCCTCAGCATTGCTGATGGCGATGTCGTTGAACTGAGTAACCTGCAACGCCAGATCCTGCACACCGAAGCGCGCATCGGCCAAAGCAAAACCCAGAGCGCGCAGACGGCACTGCACACCGTCAACCCGGAATGCCAGGCATTGTCTCTGCCCCGACTGGAAGGCGCCGCATTGAATGAAGCTGTCGCCAAGGCTGATGTCGTCCTGGATTGCAGCGACAACTTCGCCACGCGCTATGCCCTTAATCGCAGTTGTCTGACCTACCAAAAACCGCTGGTCTCCGGTGCCGCAATCAAACTTACGGGCCAGTTATTCGTGTTCGATCCGCGACAAAGTAGCGCCCCCTGCTATGCCTGTCTCTACCCCGAGGCGGGAGAGGATGAAGATCTTCGTTGCGCCACCACCGGTATTCTAGCCCCGCTCACTGGCGTTATCGGTTGCATGCAGGGGCTGGAGGCAATCAAATTGATCACTGGCTTTGGTAAGCCCGCCACAGGACTATTGCAGCGTTACGACGCATTTACGGGGCGCTGGTCCTCGGCTCGTGTTCATGCTGACCCTGCCTGCCCGGTGTGTCGTGCCTCCGCGATTTAGCCCATGATCGAATCCACCGATCTTTTTGTTTTTATCGCAGCGCTCATCGCCGTCTATCTGTTGCCTGGGCCGGATATGGCGCTGATTTTATCGACTTCGGCACTGGGTGGCCGACACAACGGTCTGATGGTCGCCCTCGGGCTCGCGCTTTCACGTGCATTTCACGTAACGCTTGCAGCCCTAGGACTTGCTGCGCTTTTCATCGCACACCCCCTGCTGTTTGACGCGGTCCGGTGGATTGGTGCCGCTTACCTCTGCTGGCTTGCCTGGCGCTTGCTACAAAAGCCCAAAGAAAATAACGCGACCCTAAATGCCAGTCATCAAGCTGGTTGGCGCGCCATGCGCCAAGGCTTTCTGACCAACCTCCTCAACCCCAAGGCGCTCATGTTTTGCGCAATGTTATTACCTCAGTTTATCGTTCCTACTGGCGACCTGATCCAACAGTACATCTTGCTAGGTACCGTCCTTGTTACCCTGGGATTTTTCTTTGACCTGGTTTACGTTTTTGCTGCGTCCGGCATAGCGGATCATTTTTCAGGGTCACGCATAGGCCAAAGAATCGCAAGAATTGCTTTTGCCAGCATTTTTACGCTTGCGGCAGTTCGCCTCGTGATCAATCGCTAATCGCTATTGAGCGCCGCAGGGTGCGAAGCTTAAGTCTAAACAGCAGGTTTAGCCATGATGCGTAAATCCGGGCCAATCATCCTTAGATCATGGACTTGCAGCGCAACCTTCTCTTTCAGACTGGTCAGACCCAAGTCGTCAAACCAGCCACGTGCATCACTACCCAACAGGGTCGGTGCCATATAGAGCAGCAGTTCATCGACCAGACCCGCCTTGAGGAACACGCCACTGAGCCGTGAACCGGCCTCAAGATGCACTTCATTGACGCCACGTTGCGCCAGATGTCGTAACAGCGCTTCGAGATCAACACGTCCCTCTGCATTAGGTAGCACAATAATTTCAGCGCCCGCTGCTTGTAGCGCGGCTGTCTTGCTCGGGTCTGTTGAAGCCGTTGCAATGAGGCAACCACCCTGAAGCAGGCTGGCGCTGGTTGGCGTACGCAAATGACTATCGACCACCACACGCAATGGTACTGATAGTGAGACAGGTTGACCCACTTGTCCGATGGGCGCTTCCACGTCGCGTACCGTTAGCATCGGATTATCTGCAACAAGCGTACCGACACCGGTCAGGATAGCTTGCGCCCGGGCGCGAAAACGATGGCCGTCGGCACGTGCTTCAGGACCTGTAATCCATTGACTCTCTCCGTTGGCTAATGCACTGCGGCCATCGAGACTCCCCGCCATCTTTACGCGGACCCAGGGCAACCCCTGGCACATGCGTTTTACAAACCCCACATTCAGTGCCGAAGCCTCGGCTGCCATCAACGGGGCGGCAACTTCTATGCCAGCAGCGTGAAGCAGCGCGAAGCCTTTACCGGCCACCAGGGGATTCGGGTCTTGCATGGCTGCTACTACCCGTGAAACTCCGGCTTGAATAAGCGTATCGGCACACGGTGGTGTTTTACCCTGATGCGCACAAGGCTCCAGCGTCACATAAGCTGTCGCGCCTGACACATTGTTGCCACGACGCTCAGCGTCTCGGAGTGCCATAACTTCTGCATGCGGTTCACCTGCACGCTCATGCCAGCCTTCGCCAACCATCTGATTATCTTTAACCAGCACGCAGCCCACACGTGGATTAACACCTGTGGTGTAAAGCCCTTTCGCAGCTAACTGCAGCGCACGCGCCATCCAGGCTGCATCGACAGCAGTAGGTGTCTGGGAATTTACTTCGGGCATCTGCGTTGACCCGTCACTGGCTCAAAGGGCCGGCGAGATCTCGCGGATCACTTCAGAGAATTCGTCGATGTCGGTGAAGTTACGGTAGACCGAAGCGAAGCGCACATAGGCGACCTTATCAAGCTTCTTCAACTCGCGCATCACCAGCTCGCCCACCTGCTGCGACGTCACTTCACGTTCACCCAATGCCAGTAGCTTCTCTTCGATACGCGATACAGCAGAGTCAATGGCTTCGGCAGTCACCGGACGCTTACGAAGCGCTAGTTGCAAAGAGGCTGCCAGCTTGTCATGACTAAATTCGGTACGCGATCCGTTACGTTTAACAATAAACGGAAACTGGATTTCAGCCTGTTCGTGCGTCGTAAAACGTTTTTCGCACTGACCACACCGACGACGACGGCGGACGATGTGCCCCTCTTCCGATTCGCGCGTTTCAACAACGGTGGTCCCGTCCGCGCTACAGAAAGGGCACTTCATCGCGCCGCGTCCAGTTTCGGTTTACTTGCCGTAAACCGGGAAGCGCTTGCAGAGTGCCGACACCTGTTCACGTACTTTAGCCAGAACCGCTTCGTCTGTTGGCGCATCCAGCACATCAGCAATCAGGTGAGCAATCTGCTCGGCTTCGATCTCGGTGAAACCACGGGTCGTCATTGCTGGCGAACCGATACGGATACCCGAGGTGACGAAAGGCTTCTGCGGATCGTTCGGGATACCGTTCTTGTTGACGGTGATGTGAGCCAGGCCCAGCGCGGCTTCTGCCTCCTTGCCGGTAATGTTCTTGTTGCGCAGATCCAGCAGGAAGACGTGGCTCTCGGTACGACCCGATACCACGCGCAGACCACGCTCTTCACCCAGCACACGTGCCATAACACGGGCGTTGTTCAGCACCTGTTCCTGGTAATCCTTGAAACCCTGTGTCGCGGCTTCTTTGAAAGCCGTTGCCTTGGCAGCGATCACATGCATCAGTGGGCCACCCTGCAATCCTGGGAAGATAGCTGAATTCAATGCTTTTTCGTGTTCAGCCTTCATCAGGATCACACCACCGCGCGGGCCGCGCAGCGTCTTGTGTGTGGTGGTAGTGACCACATCAGCATGCGGCACCGGATTCGGGTAGTAGCCTGCAGCAATCAGACCCGCATAGTGCGCCATATCGACCCACATGATGGCGCCCACTTCTTTAGCGATTTTGGCAAAACGCTCGAAGTCGATACGCAGTGCATAGGCCGAAGCCCCGGCCACGATGATGCGCGGCTTGTGCTCGCGGGCCAGCTTTTCAACCTGATCGTAGTCGATCTCTTCTTTTGCGTTCAGGCCGTAGGAAACTACGTTGAACCACTTGCCAGACATATTGAGTGGCATACCGTGGGTCAGGTGACCGCCCTCGGCCAGGCTCATGCCCATAATGGTGTCGCCCGGCTTAGCAAAGGCCATCAGCACGGCCTGGTTAGCCTGCGAACCCGAATTCGGTTGCACGTTGGCGGCATCCGCACCAAACAGCGCTTTCAAACGATCAATCGCAATCTGCTCGACTACGTCCACGTGTTCGCAGCCACCGTAGTAACGCTTACCCGGATAGCCTTCCGCGTACTTGTTAGTCAGCTGTGAACCTTGAGCTTGCATCACGGCATAAGAAACATAATTCTCCGAGGCGATCAGCTCGATGTGATCTTCCTGACGGCGATCTTCAGCCTGAATAGCTTGCCAAAGTTCGGGATCAACTTGCTGCAGGGTGTCGTGGGCAGAGAACATAAGAAACCTCGGGATTCAGTCAAAATCGGACAAAAACAAAAATCGGGAGTGCCGGCAACTGCCAGCATAGGCCAAGGCCGTGATTTTACAGGATTTCGTCGCGGCTGGCGTCTGTCAGATGCTCGGTTTCACCCCAAGCCACCATCGTCCAGCACAAACCCTGGTCATTTGCCTCTAAATCCAGCCAGTTGAGGCCAGCATTGGGTATCGGCGCGTCTCGCGGGCCAGTCAGTGGGCGCCCTACAGCCCGTCGATACAAAATATCCAGTACGCCACCATGGGTAACGATAACAACCGATTCTGTGGGGTAAGTTCGCGCCAGATTGATCAAACAATGCTCGATACGCTCCCGCATTGCCTCCAGTGGCTCGGCAGCTCCCGGTGTCGCAGCCAAATCAGCGCGGGCAACCAATGACGCATAGGCGTCCGGATCCTGCACGCTAGCCTCTGTCGGCGTTTTTCCTTCAAATTGGCCGTAATGACGTTCGCGCAACCCAGGATCAGCCTCGACCGTTATCGCTAAAGCCCGCGCTATTTCATCCGCCGTTTGCCGCGCACGTATCAGATCGCTGCTGACAACGGCTGAAAAAGGCAATTGCTGGTGGCGTTTGTGCAAATAACGGCCCGCAGCCTCTGCCTGTGCCAACCCCATCTCATTGAGCGGGATATCCTGATGCCCCTGTAGCCGGCGCTCGGCATTCCAGGATGTTTCTCCGTGGCGAACGATGCAGCAGCGCATCAGGCCCCTGCCACCATCATGCGATCCAGCAGAATGGCACCCGACTGCTTGGCGCTGCGACTCAACCGGTCTTCGGCAATCGCCACGATGCCTTGCATCATGTCTTTAAGATTCCCGGCAATGGTGATTTCTTCAACCGGATACGCAATCTCGCCATTTTCAATCCAGAAGCCGGCGGCGCCACGGGAGTAATCACCGTTCACGTAATTAACCCCCTGCCCCAGCAGTTCAGTAACAAGCAAACCGCGCTGCATGGTCTTCATCAACGATTTGAGATCGGGATGTGCTGCCCGCGTATCGCGGAAAAAGAGATTATGACTGCCGCCGCCGTTGGCAGTTGGTGCCATGCCAAGTTTGCGCGCGCTATAGACCGATAGGAAATATCCTTCGAGGATGCCAGCGCGGACGACATCACGATCATGCGTTGCCAGACCATCCCCATCAAAAGGCGCACTGGATTGGCCTCCACGGCGTAGTGGGCGTTCTTCCAGCACAACAAACTCAGGCAGAATTTTTGTGCCGAGCGCGCCTTCCAGAAAGGAGCTCTTCCGATACAGCGCACCGCCGGATGCTGCATGCACGAGGCTACCGACGATGGTTGAGGCGATTGGTGCTTCAAAAATCACGGGCACTTCACCTGTGGGACACTGCCGACCACCTAAACGGGCTACCGCCCGTTGTGCGGCCTTAAGCCCTATCTCGGCCGCTGGCGGAAACAATGCCGCATCACGCACAGAGTCATACCAGTCGTCACGCTGCATCCCATGCTCATCTGCAGCAATCAATGCACAGCCCATACTGTGCCGGCTGGTCGGATAACCGCCCAGAAAGCCCAGGCTGTTGGCCATGACAAAATGCCCCTGATGCGCTGAAACCGAAGCGCCTTCCGAATTCTGGATCGCTGGCGAATATGCCAAGCCGGCGGCTTCACAACTTTTGGCCAAGGCAACGGCCGTTTCAACACTAGGCGCCCAGGGGTGGAACAGATCAAGATCGGGCACAGGCCCCAGCATGAGCTGTTCTTTTTCCGGCAAACCCGCGCACGGGTCTTCTGCAGTAAATCGCGCAATATCCAAGGCTGCACGTACAGTTGCCTGAAGCGCGGCGGCAGAAAAATCGCTGGTTGATGCATAACCCTTGCGTTGTCCCAGATAGACCGTCACGCCGACCTGCTTGTCGCGATGATGCTCGATTGTCTCGACCTCACCCTGGCGTACGTTAACGCTCTGACCAAAGCCTTCCGAGATCTCGACTTCCGAAGCCGATGCCCCGCCCACTTTGGCCAAGTCAAGCACATCCGTCGCAATCCGGGAGAGCACCTCATGCGTGTGGGCAAAGAGTTGATCGTTAGTTAAAGCATCTACGGCGTGGCTGGTCATGGGGTCAATCATCAAAGGTTTTATGTTCGGTTGGTATGATAGCGGCAAAACACCCACCGTATCGAATACGCAGCACCTCAGAGATCATCATGCCCTTCCACGCCAGCAAACCGCCCAGTCACTTCCATACCCGTCAGGGCCAAGAAGTCGTTAATGCCGAACCTGAGCCAAAAACAGAATCACGCCGGCCTAGCAAAACGAAGGCAAAGAGTGAAATGGATGCCCTACAGGAACTGGGCAAACGTCTGGTGGGCGTTAGCAATGATCGGCTCAAGAAGCTGGATATTCCCGAAATTCTGGCCGATGCCGTACGTGAGGCCAAACGGATCTCTTCTTTTGGCGCGCTACGGCGCCAGATGCAGTACATCGGCAAACTGATGCGTGATGTCGATATCGAACCGATTCAGGAAATGCTGGATGAGATTGACGGGGTGTCAAACAAGGCCAATGCCCGTTTTCACGCGCTGGAAAGACAACGTGAAAAGCTGCTGGCCGATGAATCCGTGATCACCGCTCTCAAGAATCAATATCCGGATCTCGATGTAACGGCGCTGCGCACCCTACGTCGCAATGCCCTCAAGGAGCAGGCCGAACAAAAACCGCCCAAGGCTTACCGGGCGATTTTTCAATTACTCAAGTCCCTGGAGCAGGAAAGCGCTGCTAGCGCACAGCCTCTGGATGAAGAAACCGACGTAGACTGAGCTTAAAGGGCTGGCGACACGCGCGGCAGGCCTTTAGCAGCAACAGCCTGCAACCACTGCAGCGTCAGCGCTGCACCAAAACCAGTGGTGTCTGTACCGATCGCGCCTAACCCGCCTTTACAGGTTGCTGCGGATAAATCCAGGTGCGCCCAGGTCGTATCGCCGACAAACAGATTCAGGAATCGGGCAGCCAGAATATGGTCGGCTTCACCATCGAGCGTGCACTGCTTGATATCAGCGACCTGACTTTCCAGCGCACTGTCGTAGTCGTCAGGCATCACAAAAGGCATCACACGTTCACCTGCCAGCGCACCGGCTTCTTCTAGGCGCAGCCCCAAGTGCCGTTGCGTGGCAAACATACCGCTCATCCGATTACCCAAAGCGGTCGTCATACTGCCCGTCAGCGTTGCAAAATCCAGAACCACATCCGGCTTGGTTGCCGCTGCCAGCGTCAGGGTGTCTGCCAGCACCATCCGTCCTTCGGCATCAGTATGCACAATTTCGATCGTGCGGCCATTGAGCGCCGTAACCACATCCCCCTGACAGTATGCTCCGGGGCTAATATCGTTGCGTGACAACGCCAACCAGGCATCAATACGCACAGGCAACTGCAACTGCGCCGCAGCCTGAATCACGGACAACGCAACCGCTGCGCCAGCCATGTCCTCATGCATGCCCGCCATATAGCGTGCCGGCTTCAGGTTATGCCCACCTGTATCAAAACAGATGCCTTTGCCCACCAGAGACACATAAGGTAATGCAAGCGGCGTAGATTTATCCTTAGGATCCCGCTTCAGCGGCTTCACTTTCGGCACATAGCTCAGACGCACAATGGCCGCATCCTGGATGGGGCTCCCCTGGGCCACTGCCAGAAAGGCACCGGCCTTCATTTTCTTTAGCTCTGCGATGCCAAACGTCTCGAGACGAATACCAAGGCCTTTGATCTGCCCAGGAATTAGCGCCCGGAATGAAGACGGCGTCAGCTGGTTAGGCGGGAGCACACAGAGTGCGCGCGTCAGGGTATTGGCCTGCGCACGCGCCTGGGCAGTTGCCAGGGCCTCTTTCAGGAACTCTTTGTCACGTGACCCGACCCATAGCCGGATTTCTGCCGATTTGGGCCCTTTAGACACGCCCGTCGATTTGAGGGTCTTTTCTGCAAAGACCATTTTAGGCAATGCGGCTCTATTAACGGCAGCAACGTAAGCTGCATCAGAGACGGCACTGGCCACAAATCCAGCCGAACCATGAAATACGATATCCAATCTGGCCGGTTGCTCGGAGAGCAAACCGCTCAATGCCTGACGCAACAGCTGATGACGAATGAAAGCCGACTCATCGGGATCACAAGCCAGCCAGCGGACCAACCCCCCGCCATGCAGCGTCGCTTCTGGCACCAGGGGTTCTACCGGCATCTTGTTTGCACCAGCCCCCTGCCGGAGCATCGCACCCGGTTTTTTACGTTGCCGGCTCAATACCTGCTTGAGCAGAGATCCGCCCGGCAAACCCGGCGGTAACGCACCACCGGCCAGCAACGAGGCGGGGAAAAGCACCAGAACATGCGATAACCCATTGAGTACGCTATCTTTTACCTTGCTATGCTCAAGCAACAGACGAGGCAAGATAGGCTGCCAATGCTGAGGCAGGGCTTGCACAGTGACACGGCTTGCGGAGCTGCGGGGTGCGGTTACGGCCATAACGGAAGATTCTCAAGGGGGAATATGCGATGATTATAGGGTTTGAATCGCCTTTGAAATAGCTCAAAAACTAGATAGCGGATTTCCGTATGCAGACTTACCTGAATCTCATGCAACACGTGCTGGATCACGGCCACGTAAAAACTGACCGAACCGGCACAGGTACGCGCTCCGTTTTTGGCTGGCAAATGCGTTTTGATCTTGAAGAAGGCTTTCCGGTTCTTACCACCAAAAAGTTGCATCTGCGCTCAATCATTCACGAGCTGCTCTGGTTTCTGCAAGGCAGTACCAACATTGCTTATCTCAAAGAAAATGGTGTCTCGATCTGGGACGACTGGGCAGATGAGAACGGCGAGCTTGGCCCCGTCTACGGCAAGCAGTGGCGTCGCTGGGAAACCGTCGAGGCAGGTCAGGATGGCAAGCCAGCCATCCGAACAATTGACCAGATTACGCAACTCGTTGAAGGCCTGAAGAATAATCCCGATTCCCGCCGTCATCTGGTCTGCGCCTGGAATCCCGGCGAGGTTGATCGCATGGCGCTGCCACCCTGCCACGCGCTATTCCAATTTTATGTAGCCCCACCTGCACCCGGCGATGCTGACCAACGGCCCCGCCTATCCTGCCAGCTCTATCAACGCAGCGCCGATATTTTTCTGGGCGTCCCCTTCAATATCGCTTCCTATGCGTTGCTCACATTGATGATCGCCCAGGTGTGCAACTACCGCCCGGGTGAATTCATTCATACGCTGGGTGATGCCCATCTTTACAGCAACCACCTCGAACAAGCCCAGCTCCAACTGAGCCGCGACCTGCGCAAACTTCCGGTCATGCGCATCAACCCAGCCGTCAAAGATCTATTCGCCTTCCGTTTCGAAGATTTCACGCTGGAAGGCTACGATCCGCACCCGCATATTCCGGCACCTGTTGCCGTTTAAGAAAATCGCGTCATGAGTAAAGACATCACTCAAACACCCGCCTGGCACCGTCTTCAGCAGGCGCGCGACCGTCTATCGCAAACGCATTTGCGTGAACTCTTTGCTGCGGACCCGCAACGCTTCAAAAACTTCTCCCGCCAGACCAATGACCTCCTGCTGGATTTTTCCAAGCAACGGCTCGATAGCGAAGTCCTAGATGCGCTCATCAGCCTGGCTGAAGACACCCAGGTAAGCAGCTGGCGCGAACGGCTATTTGCAGGCGAGCAGATTAATGTCAGCGAAGAGCGTGCTGTCCTTCATCCGGCGTTACGCCACCTTGAAGAAACCGCATTCCCCTCCACCGATCTGGACGTCATGCCCGAAGTGCGCAAGGTTCGCGCCCAGATGGCCGAAATCGTTGAAAAACTGCGGAGTGGCTCCTGGAAAGGGTATAGCGGTGAAACGATTCGCCATGTGGTGAATATTGGTATTGGTGGCTCTGATCTGGGCCCCAAAATGGCGACTCGGGCATTGTCTGCTTTTGCCCACCCGGGTTTGCATGTGCATTACGTTTCCAACCTGGATGGCGCGCATCTGGCACCCCTACTCGAAACGCTGGACCCGCGCAGCACCCTCTTTATCATTGCCAGCAAGACTTTTACCACCCAGGAAACGATGATCAATGCGGCCAGCGCCCGCAACTGGATGCTGGCACATACGGGCTCTGAAGAAACGCTCGCCAAACATTTCGTTGCCGTTTCCGCGCATCCGGAACGGGCTGCAGAATTTGGCATTCCGCCTGCACAAGTCTTACCCATGTGGGATTGGGTAGGTGGTCGTTACTCACTCTGGTCTGCCGTAGGCTTGCCGCTGGCAGTCAGCATCGGCATGAGCGGCTTCGAGCGGCTCCTAGCAGGTGCTCAGGCTATGGACCGTCACTTCCGGGAAACACCCCTGCGTGACAACCTGCCAGTACTACTTGCCCTGCTAGGCATCTGGAATACAAACTTCCTTGGCGCGCATACCTCGGCCATCGTGCCTTATAACGAATCTTTGCGGCACCTTCCTGGCTATTTGCAACAGCTGGAAATGGAATCCAACGGCAAAACAGTCAACCGCGATGGCCAACCGCTAACCTGCCCGGCAAATCCGATTGTCTGGGGCGAAATCGGTGCCAACGGACAACACGCATTCTTTCAGCTTCTCCATCAGGGCGGCTGGCTGGTGCCCTGCGACTTCATCGCAACAGCCCTTAGCGACTACCCCCTGCCGGGCCATCAGGCGCCATTGCTCGCCAACTGCTTTGCACAGAGTGCGGCGTTAGCCTTTGGTAAAACCGAAGACGAAGCCCGGGCTGAGCTGGACGCGGCGGGTTTATCCGCTGCGCAGCGCGACGCATTACTACCGCACAAGGTTTTTGCCGGCAATCAGCCGTCAACCACCCTGCTGTTGCCCCGACTCGACCCCTATCATTTGGGCTTGTTGCTCTCACTTTATGAACACAAGGTATTCGTCCAAGGCGTTATATGGGGCATCAACTCTTTTGACCAGTGGGGCGTCGAACTAGGCAAACAACTGGCTTCACGCGTGCTACCGGTACTTAATGGGGAAAGCGACAAAGACACGCTCGATGCATCTACCCGAGGCCTGATTGACTGGACCCAAACGACCCATGGCTGAACACATCTATCCGCACCTTGCCATCATCGTTGCGATTGCACGTAACGGCATTATCGGCTGCACGAATGAAGACGGACGTGGCGCGCTGCCCTGGCATTTGCCAGAAGACCTAAAGCATTTTAAAGAGACGACCAACGGCTATCCCATCATCATGGGGCGTAAAACCTGGGAGTCACTGGGTCGTCCGCTGCCTAACCGGCGCAACGTGGTCATTTCACGCCAGGTCAATTATGTCGCGCCAGGGGCAGAAGTTTTTACCTCGCTACCTGCAGCACTCGCCGCAGTCGGTGACAACCCCGCGTTCATTATCGGAGGTGCCGAGCTCTATCGTCAGGCATTGCCTTTAGCCGGGCAGCTGATTATTACTGAGGTTGATATGGATGCCGAGGGCGACACGGCGTTCCCACCTTTCGGTGACGCATGGCAGGAGATATCCCGCCACGGACATACTAGTGCGTCTGGGCTTCAGTATGCGCTGGTGCGCTATGCCCATCAGCGGCAGGTTTCGTAAGGACACCTTCCCATTTAGCCACGACGGCCGTGGCAATACCGTTGCCCAGAACATTGGTGGCCGATCGGGCCATATCCAGGAAGTGATCAACCCCGAGAATCAAAAGCACACCCGCTTCGGGAATATTAAAGTGCGCCAGCGTTGCTGCAATCACGACCAGTGACGCACGGGGCACACCGGCAATCCCCTTGGACGTCACCATCAGCATCAGCAACATCAGAAACTGTTGCCCCAAGCTCATTTCAATACCGTATACCTGTGCAATAAACAGGGTTGCAAAGGTACAGTAGATCATTGAGCCATCGAGGTTGAAAGAGTAGCCCACCGGCAACACAAAGGAAGCAATCTTGTTCGGGGCGCCAAAGCGCTCTACCTGCTCCAGGGTTTTCGGATATGCGGCTTCAGAACTTGCGGTTGTGAAAGCCAGCACCAGCGGTTGTCGCAACATAGCGACCAGCTCCAGCACGGATTTACCGAGCACAAAATAGCCCATCAGAATAATGACCAGCCACAGCACCAGAATTGCTGCATAGAAGGACAGCATGAACTGGGCATAGGTAGCGAGAATGCCTAGGCCGCTTTTCGCTATGACGGCAGAAACCGCTGCAAATACGGCAACCGGGGCAAAATTCATCACCATGGTCGTGATGCGCAGCATCAGGTGTGACAGCATATCCAGATTGCGGAAAAACTCTTCGGCGCGTGGGCCAAGATTCGCCCCCGCTAATCCGAAAAACACTGCAAACACGACGATCTGCAAAATCTCGTTCTTGGCCATCGCATCAATGATGCTGACCGGAAACACATGATGTAAAAAATTCGCCAGCGGATTACCGGGCGCCGTCAGACCGGTCGCTGCTGATGCAGCCGGCACCTCCAAGTGGACGCCTGCGCCAGGCTGCAAGAGATGCACCATGAGCAGCCCCAGCAACAGCGACAAAAATGACATGGTCAAGAACCAGCCAAAGGTTTTAGCGCCAACCCGACCGATTGTTTTACTGTCACCCATGCTGGCAATACCTACGGCCAAGGTAGCAAACACGAGCGGCGCAATGATCATCTTGATCATGCGCAGAAAAATATCGGTTAATAAGGAGACGTTCTCGGCATAGACCGCTGGAAAATCCGAACCGGCGCCCAAGTGGTGCACAGCAGCGCCCGACACAACGCCCAACACCAGCGCGCCCAGAATGAACTGGGTCAGACGACTGCCAGTCGCCGGAACCGTGCCGCTGCCCTTAGCTTCCATGCTTTTACCTAGATGGTTTCAGGTTAACGCACACAGTCTACGTAGTACGCCGTTTTGCCGTCCTTTTCGCCCTTAACAAGGCCATGAACATCCGTCTCAAACCCCGGGAATCGTTCATTGAACTCTCGCGCAAACTGTAAATAATTCACGATAGACTTATTAAAGCGCTCACCCGGAATCAAGAGTGGAATACCCGGTGGGTATGGCGTCACCAGCATGGCCGTGATGCGGCCTTCTAGATCATCGATGGCTACGCGCTCGATCTCACGGTGTGCCATTTTGGCAAACGCATCCGCGGGGCGCATCGCTGGCACCATAGCCGACAGATACATCTCGGTCGTCAGGCGGGCAACATCGTTGGCTTTGTAGACATCATGGATCTGCTGACACAGATCGCGCAAACCGACCCGCTCATAGCGTGGGTGTTTCTGACAGAACTCGGGCAGCACTTTCCACAACGGCTGGTTCTTATCGTAATCGTCCTTAAACTGCTGAAGCTCGGTCACCATCGTATTCCAGCGGCCCTTGGTGATACCGATGGTGAACATGATGAAGAACGAGTAGAGACCGCACTTCTCAACGATCACGCCATGCTCGGCCAGGTACTTGGTAACGATGGCCGCCGGAATGCCAATATCTTCGGAGAAGGCACCGTCTACATCGAGTCCCGGCGTAATAATCGTTGCCTTGATCGGGTCGAGCATATTGAAGCCATCAGCCAGCTGGCCGAAACCGTGCCAGCGTTCACCCGGCTTCAGCATCCAGCTTTCACGCTCTTCAATGCCTTCTTCAGACAGATCGTCCGGGCCCCAGACCTTGAACCACCAGCCCTCGCCCCACTCTTCATCGACCTTGCGCATGGCACGACGGAAATCGAGCGCCTCGGCAATCGACTCTTCAACCAGCGCCGGGCCGCCCGGTTCTTCCATCATCGCAGCCGCCACATCGCACGAGGCGATAATCGCGTACTGCGGTGATGTAGATGTATGCATCAGATAGGCTTCATTGAAGACATCGCGATCCAGCTTACGATCATCGGAATCCTGCACCAGGATTTGCGACGCCTGACTCAAACCAGCCAGCAATTTGTGCGTCGACTGGGTAGAGAACACCATTGATTCTTTGCAGCGCGGACGGTCAGCGCCTATGGCGTGATAATCGCCGTAGAAATCGTGGAATGCTGCGTGCGGCAACCAGGCTTCATCAAAGTGCAGCGTATCGATTTTGCCATCGAGCATCTCTTTGATCTCTTCGACGTTATAGAGAATCCCGTCGTAAGTCGACTGCGTGATTGTGAGCACACGCGGCTTAGCACTTTTATCCGTAATAAACGGATTGGCAGCAATTTTCTTCTGGATGCTGTCCCATGAGAACTCACTCTTAGGAATCGGGCCGATGATGCCAAAGTTATTGCGGGTCGGCATCAGGAAGACGGGAATTGCGCCACACATGATGATTGAATGCAGTACCGACTTATGGCAGTTACGATCAACCACCACAATATCGCCCGGCGCAACGGTCGAGTGCCAGACAATTTTGTTCGATGTCGACGTACCGTTAGTAACAAAGTACAGGTGATCACAATTGAAGATGCGCGCAGCGTTGCGTTCCGAAGCGGCCACCGGGCCGGTGTGATCCAGTAGCTGACCGAGCTCCTCTACGGCGTTACACACATCAGCACGCAGCATGTTTTCACCAAAGAACTGGTGGAACATCTGGCCAACCGGGCTCTTCAGAAAAGCAACGCCACCCGAGTGACCCGGACAGTGCCACGAATACGAACCATCAGCGGCATAGTGCGTCAGCGCACGGAAGAAAGGTGGTGGCAACGAGTCCAGATAGGCTTTCGACTCACGCACAACATTACGCGCGATGAACTCGGGCGTGTCTTCGTACATGTGAATGAAGCCATGGAGTTCACGCAGGATATCGTTCGGAATATGCCGCGAAGTGCGCGTTTCACCATGCAGAAAAATCGGGATCTCGGCGTTCTTGTAGCGGATTTCGTTCACAAAAGCGCGCAAGTCAGCGATGGTCTGCTCTTCCGCATTCGCCAACTCCTCGTCGTCGATCGAGAGAATAAAGCACGATGCGCGGGACTGTTGCTGCGCAAAGGAACTCAGGTCACCATAACTGGTGACACCGATCACCTCCATGCCTTCCTTTTCAATCGCTTCAGCCAGCGCGCGAATCCCCAGCCCCGAGGCGTTCTCGGAACGGAAATCTTCGTCAATGATAATGATCGGAAAGTGAAACTTCATGGCAGCAGCTCCTCAGCCAGAAACAAACACCGCGTGCAGGCATTAGCCAAGGCACGCGGCGCGAAAACCAACGGACTCGTAGAGTCTATGACTTTAAATTTTCGGTAGTGTGACACCGACCTGACCCTGGTACTTACCACCACGATCCTTGTACGACGTCTCGCAAACTTCATCAGATTCAAAGAACAGCACCTGTGCACAGCCCTCGCCCGCATAAATCTTGGCAGGCAGCGGCGTGGTGTTCGAAAACTCGAGGGTCACGTAGCCTTCCCACTCGGGCTCGAATGGCGTCACATTCACAATAATGCCGCAACGGGCATAGGTGCTCTTACCCAGACACACCGTCAGCACGCTGCGCGGGATGCGGAAATATTCAACGGTACGCGCCAGCGCAAATGAGTTCGGCGGAATGATGCAAACATCCGATTCGATTTCCACGAAAGACTTCGGATCGAAGGCCTTCGGATCAACCACGGTGCTGTTGATATTGGTAAATACCTTGAATTCACGAGCACACCGGATGTCATAACCATAGCTGGACGTGCCATAGGAAACGATCTTCTGACCATTCACTTCACGCACGAGTTCCGGCGAAAAAGGCTCGATCATGCCTTCCTGTTCGGCCATACGACGGATCCACTTGTCAGACTTGATGCTCATACCAGCTCCAACGCTCTCCCCGGCGGGGGATTCGGTTCATAAAGGTTCACGAATTTGGCAGAAATTGTACCGCGATCACAGCCAAATCAAGGACAAATCGACTTATTCAATGACGATTTTCGGGAATTTATGGCTGGTATCCCGGGCTCTGGCCGCCACAGCACCTGCGACTTTGAGCGCAATCGCCAGATACTCCTGGCTAATCGCACATTCCGGATCCGCCGCCATAATGGGCTGACCCGCGTCCAGGCCCACGCGGATACGCAAATCCAGGGGTAATTTGCCCAGTAACGGCACCTGATAGTCTGCACCCAAGGCCTCCCCACCCCCCTCACCGAATATCGGCTCGGCATGACCGCAATTGCTACAAATATGCATCGACATATTCTCGACGATACCCAGAATCGGCACCCCCACCTTTTCGAACATGCGAATCCCCTTGCGGGCGTCCAGCAAGGCGATATCCTGCGGCGTTGTCACAATGACCGATCCCGTAACGGGCACTTTCTGAGCCAGTGTGAGTTGGATATCCCCGGTACCCGGCGGCATATCCACCACCAGATAATCCAGATCTCCCCACAAGGTATCGCGCAGGAGTTGCTCCAGCGCTGAAGTGACCATCGGGCCCCGCCAGACCATCGGGGACTCAGCATCCACCAGAAATCCGATCGACATCAGCGCTAGCCCATGTGCCTGCAAAGCCTCGATATGCTTACCGTCCGGCGAATGGGGCTGCTGCCCGGCAATACCCAGCATCTGTGGAATCGACGGGCCATAGATATCGGCATCAAGCAAACCGACCTTGGCACCATGCCGTGACAGCGCCAGCGCCAGATTGACCGCGGTACTGCTCTTGCCAACACCGCCTTTGCCCGAAGCCACTGCAATCAGATTCTTCACGCCTTTGAGCAAGGGCAGATTACGCTGAACCACATGCGCCTCAATCTGCGCCTGGACAGTCACATCAACCATTAATTGGCCCGTCACAGGCATTAAGGCAGCACGGATCTGTTCCTTGATTTTTCCGGCAACAACAGCAATCGGGTAGCCGACACGCACTTCGACCTGTAAATGGCCATCACGCAAGGTCAGCGCATCGGCAAGCTGCGCACCTGTCCAGTAAGGTTTTTCTGTGGCCGGATCGACCAGCACTGAAAGCGCAGTGCTTACCCGGGCCAGCAAGTCGTTTTGTTCAGATGGGTTCATGAAAACTCCGTCAGCGGGGATATCAACAAGCGGTTGCGGCCTACATTGGGCAGCAATCCGTCTAAGCAGGCAATATTACGCCCGTTTTTCCCCGTAACTACCGCCTTAAAAACGCAAAAACAGCTGCCAGCCGCCCCTGATCAGCTAAAATTACGCCCATGAAACGTTCTCTGCTTGTTACTTCCGCGCTGCCCTACGCTAACGGGGCCATCCACCTGGGGCATCTGGTCGAATATATCCAGACCGATATCTGGGTTCGCTTCCAGAAACTGGTTGGCAACCACGCCACCTATGTTTGCGCCGACGATACCCACGGCACCCCGATTATGTTGCGCGCCGAAAAGGAAGGCATAACGCCGGAAGCCCTGATCGCCCGCGTGCATCACGAACATTTGCGTGATTTCACTGGCTTTAATATTCACTTCGATCTCTATCACTCGACCCATAGCGACGAGAACCGCGAATGTGCCGAAACCATCTACCGCAACCTCCAAGCGGCTGGATTGATCGATGTGCGTGAAATCGAGCAGTACTACGATCTGGAAAAGGGCATGTTCCTGCCCGACCGCTTTATCAAAGGCGAGTGCCCGAAGTGTGGTGCCGCCGATCAATACGGTGACAACTGCGAATCCTGCGGTGCCGCCTACACGCCTTCAGATCTGAAAAATCCGCGCTCAGCGGTTTCTGGCAGCGTGCCCGTGCTCAAACCCTCGCAACACTACTTCTTCAAACTGTCCGACCCACGTTGCCAGCAATTTCTGCGTGACTTCACACGTAGTGCCCCGGACGGGATTCCGGTTCTGCAACACGAAGCGGCCAACAAGATGCAGGAATGGCTGGGTGAACCAGGCGAAAATAAATTGAGCGACTGGGACATCTCGCGTGATGCCCCTTATTTCGGTTTCGCTATTCCGGATGCACCGGGCAAGTACTTCTATGTCTGGCTTGATGCACCGATCGGTTATATGGGTGCCTTCAAGGCGTTAGCCAAAAAAGAGGGGCTGGATTTCGACGCTTACTGGAAACCGGGCGCCAAAACCGAGCTGGTGCACTTTATCGGCAAGGACATTCTTTACTTCCACGCCCTATTCTGGCCTGCCATGCTGCATGAAGGCGGCTTCCGCGTCCCGACCCGCATTTGTGCTCATGGCTTCCTAACCGTTGATGGCGCGAAGATGTCAAAGTCTCGTGGCACCTTCATCACGGCCGAAAGCTACCTAGAACAGAAGCTCAATCCGGAATGGCTGCGCTACTACTTCGCCAGCAAACTCAACGGCACCATGGAAGATATCGATCTAAACCTCGATGACTTCATCGCCAAGGTCAACAGCGACCTGGTTGGCAAATACGTCAACATCGCCAGCCGCTGCGCCGGCTTTATCCGCAAACAGTTTGACGGTGCCCTCGGCGAAACCGATCGTGCTGTCTTCGACCGCATCATCACGGAGGACGCCCTCACCGAAATCGCTGCGGCATTCGAAGCACGCGATAGTGCCCGCGCACTTCGTCAGATCATGCACCTTGCCGATGAAGCCAATCTATACGTTAACGACAAACAACCCTGGCTCCTGGCCAAAGACCCGGAACAGCGGGCGCAACTGCATCAGGTTGCCAGTACCGCGCTGAACCTCTTCCGCAGCCTCAGCGTCTTACTCAAACCGGTGCTACCGGCACTGGCTGCTCAGGTCGAAGCCTTCTATAACGCCGCACCACTCTGCTGGGCAGATGCACGCCAGCCGCTGCCGGCAGGGCACCGCATTAACGACTACGTCCATTTAATGAACCGGATTGAACGCCCCATGGTTGACGCGCTCATCGCCGCTAACAGCGATTCTCTGCAAGCAGCAGAACCCGCCAAAACCGAGAAGAAATCGGCCGAAGCCAAACAGCCGGCACAAAAACCGGCTAAGACAGATGAAGGCACGGCCGGCGATAACGCACACATCAGCATCGATGACTTCACCAAGGTTGATCTACGTATTGCCAAAATCATCAACGCCGAACATGTCGAAGGCGCCGACAAACTGATTCGCCTCTCGCTAGATATTGGCGAACTGGAAAACGGTGAGCCCCGTTACCGTCAAGTCTTTGCCGGCATTAAATCGGCCTACGACCCGGCTCAACTGATCGGCCGCCTCACCGTTATGGTTGCCAATCTGGCCCCGCGCAAAATGAAGTTCGGTCTTTCCGAAGGCATGGTGCTCGCCGCCTCGGATAGCGACGACAAGCATCCTGGCCTGTTTATTCTTAGCCCGGATGCGGGTGCTCAGGCTGGCATGCGCGTTAAATAACCGGTTACACTATGGGGAATTAGTTTCAGCGGCGATATGACAGGCAGTTAAAAGACCTTGGATCCTTGCCCGCTGACGTACAGCACAAGGGAGAGGTCTGCATGAGTGGGGTAGAGAATACTGAGGCAATCAGCTCATCGGTCAGTTTTGCCGATAAGCTGTCCGGAAAAGTACCGCTGGCTCGGTTTCATCCCAAACTGCTCGACTGCCTGAAAGACTACACACCGGAACAGCTGGCCAAAGATGCTGCTGCCGGTATCACGGTAGGCGTACTTGCCTTACCCCTCGCTATTGCCTTTGCCATTGCATCGGGCTGTTCGCCTACCGCGGGCATCTGGACCGCCATCGTTGCCGGCTTCATCATCTCGCTGCTTGGCGGCTCGCGCGTTCAGATCGGCGGGCCCACCGGGGCATTTATCCCCATCGTGTTTGGTATCGTCAGCATCTACGGCTTTCAGAATCTGATGGTCGCCACAATGATTGCCGGCATCCTGCTCTTCGTCATGGGTCTCACCAAAATGGGTGGGCTGATCCGATTTATTCCGATCAGCGTGGTGATTGGCTTTACCAACGGCATTGCGGTCGTTATCTTCATGAGCCAGATCAAGGATTTCTTTGGCCTGAACATCCCTAATATGCCTGCCGAATTCTTCGAGCGGATGGAGACGCTCTGGCACTACGCAGGCACCATGCAGACACCCACCGTCATTATGTCTGCGACTTCTCTGGTCGCACTCATTCTATGGAACAAACAAGCAGGCAAATGGATTCCGGCGCTGGGCAAAATCCCCGGCCCGCTGGCCCTACTGCTCGTTGCAACGGGTTTACAGGCCGCATTTGCCTTTCCCGTTGAAACGATTGGCTCTAAATTTGGTGGCATTCCCCAGGACATTCCTGCGCTATCTCTACCCAGCCTCTCCCTCTCCACACTCAACCAGCTCATTCAACCGGCTATCGCCATTGCCCTGCTTGGCGCCATCGAATCACTCTTGTCGGCACGCGTTGCCGATGCGGCCATTGATGATCGCCATGATCCGAATCAGGAATTGATGGCGCAAGGCCTTGCCAATATTGTTGCGCCACTGTTTGGTGGTTTTGCTGCAACCGGTGCCATTGCCCGTACATCGACGAATGTTCGCGCAGGTGGCCGCTCACCTTTTTCCGGCATCTTCCATTGCCTGACGTTGTTGCTGGTCGTGGTCATCGCCGCACCTGCCGCCGTGTATGTGCCGCTACCGGCGCTATCGGCCATTCTGATGCTGGTCGCATGGAATATGGGTGAATGGCATGAGTTTGCTGTGTTGAAACGCTACCCGATGCCTTATCGCATCATTCTCGTTTCCACCTTTATCGTTACCGTTATCTTCGATCTGACACTCGCCGTTGAATTAGGCATGATCCTCGCCTGCCTGTTCTATCTCTACCGCATGTCGGATCTGACCCAGGTTGAAAGAATTCCGCTGGAAGACTATTACGGCTCCGGTGCGCTTAGCAACGATAGTGGCGAATCGCATATTGCCGCTTATAAAATTTACGGCTCTCTGTTCTTCGCCTCAATCGGAAAACTGGAAGCGCTGGTCTCGGATCCATCACAGCACACCCGTGTTCTGATCCTGGATATGTCCAAAACTGTTTCACTGGATACAACTGGTCTCGACATTCTGCAAACGCTCAACCGCACGCTGAATAAGCAACGTGGCCAATTAATTATCTGCAGTCTGAATGATCAGCCGGCATCGATGATTGAACGTTCGGGCTTCTCCAACGCGCTCGGCCCAAGAGGCATTAGCCAGAGCCTAACGGACGCGCTGCTGCGAGCCCAGTTGATAGTCCAATCGGATCCGCTCGGTACCGAGCCAGCTGCGTAAGGCATCAAGCAGGTCGGTGTCTGGTCTCACACGTAGGCCATCACCGACCTCGAGCACGGCCTCTGCTGCACCATTGCTATAGGTCAAAGTGACCGGACAGCCACGCGTGGTTGTAGCAGACGACACGTCGGCCAACTGCGCAAAAGGCTGCAACAAATCATAAAGTCGGCGCACACCACCCAGAGCGCGAATATCCAGGCCACGCAGATCTATGCGCAGACCTTGGGCCCACTGGGCACGCGCCTCATTGAACGTCATCAAACGGTCTACCCCGAGCTTGAGCGCATCGCGGAATTCATCTCGACTCACTTTGCCTTCAACCAGCAACAATTCATCCATCCGCAGTTTGTGCCGCTGGGCATCGAATAGCTCACTGAACACAGCGGCCTCGATACGTCCATCACCATCATCGAGCGTCACAAATGCCATCTTGCCGCGGCGGGTCATCTGGGTGCGCACATCCGTGACGATGCCCGCAACAACCGTGACGTCACGTCCGGCCTCAAGGCGTCCAATCGGCATCGGGCACAAAGGTCGTACTTCCGCACGGACAATATCAAAGGGATGCGCCGAGAAAAAGAAACCCAGGGCAGTCTTTTCTTCGATCAAGCGTTGGCGCTCAGTCCAACGAGGATAGTTTTCCTGATCTGCCGCCCCCGGGCGCGTCTGCGCTTGAGGTGCCGACAAGTCATCCATGCCGAACAGACTGCTCTGATGGGCATTAGCCGCTGCCTGCTCTGCTGTTTCTACCGCCAGGGCCACTTGCGACAGCACACGAGAGCGCTCAGGATCCAGCGCATCAAATGCACCGGCGCGCACCAGCGCTTCCATCGCACGTCGATTGACCACACGCCGATCGACACGTTGGCAGAAATCAAAAATGTCTTTGAATGCGCCGCTTGCATTGCGCACAGCAACGATCTCATTCACAGCGTTTTCGCCAGTACCCTTTACAGCACCTAACCCATAACGGATGGTCTTTTCATCGACGGGCGAGAAGCGGAATTCCGAATGATTAATATCCGGCCCCAGAAGCGTTAGGCCATTCGCCTTGGCATCGTCATGAAAGATCTTCACCGTATCGGTGTTATCCATGTCTGACGATAGCGTTGCGGCCATGAAGGCTGCCGCATGATGCGCCTTCAACCAGGCCGTGTGATACGTCACCACGGCATAGGCCGCCGTGTGTGACTTATTAAAACCGTACTCCGCAAACTTTTCCATCAGATCGAACAGCTGCATTGCCAGACGCTCGTCGATCTCGCTTTGTTTGGCACCTTCGCGGAAGATATCGCGGTGCTCGGCCATTTCCTCGGGCTTCTTCTTACCCATTGCCCGCCGCAGCATGTCCGCAGCACCCAGCGTGTAGCGGCCGATCAGCTGCGAAATCTGCATCACCTGTTCCTGATACACGATCACGCCGTAGGTCGGTGTCAGACAGGCCTTCAGCGACTCATGGAAATAGTCGATCTTCTGCAGGCCCTTCTTACGCAGAATGAAGTCGTCCACCATCCCCGAACCCAAAGGACCCGGACGATAAAGTGCGAGCACAGCGATGATGTCTTCGAAACGATCAGGCGCCAACTTTTTGAGCAGCTTCTTCATGCCCTCCGATTCCACCTGGAAGATGGCGGTCGTGTTGGCATCCTTGAGTATCTGATACGCCTTCGGATCATCAAAGGCCAGGGCATTTAAATCCGGACGCTCACCCGTCAGGCGGGCGACATAATCCAGTGCCAGCTCAATAATCGTCAGGTTGCGCAAACCGAGGAAGTCAAACTTAACCAGGCCGACCTTTTCCACATCGTCCTTGTCGTACTGACTTACCACCGCATCACCGCCGGGCTGTGTGTAGAGCGGACAGAAGTCGGTCAACTTACCCGGTGCAATCAACACACCGCCGGCGTGCATACCGACGTTACGCGTTAGATCCTCAAGCTTGTTGGCCAGTGTGAAAAGCTCTTTGACTTCCTCTTCACGTTCATAACGTTCTTGCAGCTGTGGTTCAGCGGAAAGCGCTTCCGCCAAGGACACCGGGCGGTTCTGCACCACCGGAATCAATTTCGAAAGCTGGTCGCAGAAGTTATAAGGCAAATCCAGAACACGACCGGCATCACGGATCACGGCCTTGGAAGACATCGTGCCAAAGGTGGCAATCTGCGATACAGCATCTGCGCCATACTTCTCGCGCACGTACTCAATCACCTTCCAGCGATTGTCCTGACAGAAGTCGATATCGAAGTCGGGCATCGATACCCGTTCCGGATTCAGGAAACGTTCGAACAGCAGCGCATACGCTAATGGGTCCAGATCGGTAATGCCCAGTGAATAGGCAACCAGCGACCCGGCACCGGAACCCCGCCCCGGCCCAACCGGCACCCCATTATTTTTGGCCCAGTTAATGAAGTCGGCCACGATGAGGAAGTAACCGGGGAAGCCCATCTGGATAATGGTCTTACACTCGAAATCCAGCCGGTCATCATATTCAGCCTGGTGCGTTGCGCGCACGGCCTCATCCGGATAGAGCTGCTTCAGACGTACAGCGAGGCCGCGGCGCGCCTCGGCGACCAGGAACTCATCCAGCCCTTCGCCATTTGGCGTCGGAAAATCAGGTAGAAAACTTTTACCTAGTGTGAGCGTCACATTACAACGGCGCGCGACTTCAAAGGCATTCGTCAGCGCCTGCGGAATATCGGAAAAACGCTCCGCCATGTCGGCGCGCGTCTGGAAATACTGTTGTTCGGTAAAAGTACGTGGACGCCGCTTATCGGCTAGGGTGTAGCCCGTCGCAATGCACACACGCGCATCGTGCGCACGGAAATCTTCCCGATCAATAAACTGGACTGGATGCGTTGCCACCAGTGGCACACCGACATCCAGTGAAAGCAATGCGGTCTGGGTTACCAGCGTTTCTTCATCCGGATGCCCATAACGCTGGACCTCCAGATAGAACCCCGTGCCAAACAGTTTTTTCCAGGCGGTGGCGCGCAATGTTGCCTCATCAATACGACCTTGCAAGATTGCTTTGCCGACATCACCTTCTGCCGCGCCCGACAATGCAATCAGGCCATCGCAACCTACTTCACGGAACCAGGCGATATCCAGCACAACCCGTTCGCGACGGCCCTGCCATAGGGCCCCTCGGCTCAGCAACTCACAGAGCTGGCGATAACCCTCTTCGTTACGGCATAACAACAGCAACCGGGATGCTTCATCCGGCTCTTGTGGGTTGCCCACCCAGATATCCGCCCCCAGCAATGGCTTAATCCCTGCCTTGCGAGCCGCCTGATAAAACTTGACCAATCCGAATGCATTACCCAGATCGGTCATCGCCAGCGCGGGTTGTCCATCATCACGGGCCCGTGCCACAACCTTATCAATACGAACGATACCGTCCGTAATTGAATACTCGGAGTGCAGACGAAGATGAACGAAATCAGGCAGCATCAGTACAGCGCAACCGGTTAACCGGGCAGCTCGATTCCCTTCAAACGTCGGTAAGCAGAAACCGCATACGAATCCGTCATACCCGCAATCATGTCGGCAACCTGTAACAGCCGCAGATAGTTACTATCGCCGGCTGAGCGATCAAAATCTTCAGGCAGCAAATTCGCCCAGACACGGTTGCGCGCAGTCTGCGGGCCGCAGGCACCGGCTACATACCCATCCAACAAGCCACTAATGACTTCATAACCCGCCGCCATCACTTCCATCACCTGGCGGGCGTTATAGATCTGCTCTTCTGCAACCTTGCGTACCGTTTGCAAACTTTCACCCACGGGCGATACGTCGAACAGCGCATGGTCAAAACTACCATCGAGAATCGCGGCTTCGTTTTCAAGAAAGATCCGCGCGGCTTCATCAACCAGACGTCCGATAGCGCGGGCGCGCAGATATTCAATACGCCGCTTGGGTCCTTCCAGATGTTTCAGTCGCGAGGCAGCACCGATGCCACCCGCCAGGTCCAGCAGCAATGCTTCGGCCTGCTCGGGCGGGACGCAGCCTTGTTGCACACCATCTTCAATATCGACAACGAGGTAACAGGTATCGTCAGCGGCTTCCACCAGGAAGGTAAGCGGATGCCGGAACCAGGCGCCTTCAGCACGCGGAATCAGACCCACGGTATCGGCCACCTCGGCAAAAAGAGCTGCCTCCGCTTGGAAGTATCCGAACTTACGGGCACTCTTGCCTGCAAGCGGTTCAGTCAGATGCGAACGCCGTGGGTACTTGGCAAAGGTCGCCAATACCGCACAGGTTAATTGCAACCCACCAGGGTTCGTCGGATTCTGTAGATGCGTCAGAATCCGGAAGCCCTGTGCATTGCCTTCGTAATTTAATAGGTCCGCACGCTCGTCTGGTGTTAGGCCAGCGAGATAAGCACTATGCGCCGCAAACCAGGCACGCATGGCGTCTTCGCCTGCATGGCCAAACGGGGGATTACCGATATCGTGCGCCAGACAGGCCGCCGCCACCACGGCACCAAAATCCGAGGGGTGAACTTCCGGTGCCAGACCATGGCGATCAACAATCGCCCGCCCTACCATCGACCCCAATGAACGTCCCACACAGGACGCTTCCAGACTATGCGTTAAACGGGTCCGCACATAATCGCTCTGTGCCAACGGAAATACCTGTGTCTTATCTTTCAAACGGCGCAGCGCCGAGGTAAAGACAATACGGTCATAGTCTTGCTGAAAGCGGCTTCTATCAGGCGAGTGTCCGGCAACATGTTCGGCCGCCGCTCCCAAACGCTCTGGTGACAACAGTTTCAGCCAGCGTTCCTGTGCATTCATCATGCCGCCTCCAGTTTGGCATAGGCCAGCGCCAGCCATTTCGTGCCGGCTTGGCCAAATCGGACTTGTACACGCGCCTCGTCACCCCGGCCTTCTGCCGCCAGAATAACGCCCGCACCAAACTTGGCATGCACCACACTTTGACCGACATGAAAGCCGCCTGCGCTCCCAGCAGCACCAGCAGCACGTGCCGAAACACGCGTGGCCATATCAACCGCGGGCGCTTCCGACCAACCGGTGCTGTAGCTACCCGCTGACCATGCCGGCACGGTATTAATCCGTTGCAGCAGCGCTTCAGGCAATTCATCCAGAAACGATGAGGGCAAACAGTAACGCGTCTGCCCGTGCAACATCCGGGTCTGTGCGTGGCACAAATATAAACGTTGACGCGCCCGGGTAATGGCCACATACATCAGCCGCCTTTCTTCTTCGAGGCCATCGCGCGCCATCATGGCGTTCTCGTGCGGGAACAACCCCTGCTCCAGACCCACAATAAAGACCGCTGAAAATTCCAGACCTTTTGCGGAATGCACCGTCATTAACTGCACGGCTTCATCCTGATCGCCAGCTTGATGCTCACCGGCCTCAAGCGCCGCGTGCGCCAGAAAATCGGCCAGCAGACTGGTTGCCTCACCGGTTTCCCGATCAATGTTGTGTGCCGCTTCCGGATCTTCGGAAAAAGTTGCCGCAGCATTCACCAGTTCTTCCAGGTTCTCCAGCCGATCCTGTCCATCCTTTTCCGCCTGATAGTGCTGACGCAGTCCGGAACGATCCAGCAGATGATCAATCACCTCTGGCAAGGTCAAGCCGGCAGTTTCAATGCGCAAACCTTCAATCAAACGGATGAACTGCCCAACCGCTGTGCCGGCTTTCCCGGTCAAACTGGCGGCCGCGTTATAGAGACTGCTATTCAGCTGACGCGCTTCAACTTGCAATGCTTCGAGGCTGCGCGCACCAATACCGCGTGTCGGGAAATTCACCACTCGAAGGAATGCCGTGTCATCGTCCTGATTGGCAATCAGTCGCAAATACGCCAGCGCATGTTTGATTTCCTGCCGCTCGAAGAAGCGTAAGCCCCCGTACACACGGTAAGCAATGCCCGCCTGAAACAGCGCATGTTCAAGCACGCGCGACTGGGCATTGGAACGGTAGAGCAACGCCATCTGGCGACGCGACAACCCTTCACGGGTTAACTCACCAATCTCATCAACGATGTAACGGGCTTCATCCAGATCAGAAACACCCTGGAAAACGCGAATCAACTCGCCTTCGCCCGCATCCGTCCATAGATTTTTACCCAGACGATCGGCGTTATTGGTAATGAGCGCATTGGCGGCCGTCAGAATGTTGCCGTGCGAACGGTAATTCTGCTCCAGACGGATCACATTGCCCTTGGCGTAATCGCGTTCGAAACTACGCATGTTGGCAACATCGGCACCGCGGAAAGCATAAATCGACTGATCATCATCGCCCACAGCAAAAATGACCGTTTGCGGCCCGCACAGCAACTGCAACCAGGCATATTGCAGCGGGTTCGTATCCTGAAACTCATCTACGAGAATGTGACGGAACCGCTGTTGATAATGAATCCGTAGCGCCTCATCCTGCTGTAACAACTCGTAGGCGCGCAGCAGAAGTTCGGCAAAATCCACTGCCCCTTCACGTTGGCACTGCGCCTCGTATTCCGCATAGATTTCAACCTTGCGGCGCGTATGCGCATCATGCGCTTCAGCCTGCCCAGAGCGTATGCCCTGCTCTTTGAGCGCATTGATGTAATGCATCATGTCGCGTGCGGGAAAGCGCTCTTCATCCACCCCCATTGCCTTGATCAGTCGCTTTAATGCGGCCTGCTGATCTCCGGTATCAAGAATCTGGAATGTTTCAGGCAAGCGCGCAGCCCGCCAGTGCGTCCGTAACAGGCGATGGCATAAGCCGTGGAAAGTACCCACCCAGAGACTGCGCACATTAATCGGCACCATCGCCGACAACCGGGTCAACATTTCACGGGCGGCTTTGTTCGTAAACGTTACCGCCAAAATGCCCTGAGGTGACACTTGCCCCGTCTGCATCAACCAGGCAATACGTGTTGTCAGCACACGTGTTTTACCCGAACCAGCACCCGCCAGGATCAGGCCATGCTCAACCGGCAGGCAAACCGCCTGCTTTTGAGGCTCATTTAGCCCATCCAGCAGTGGATGCTCGCGCACCGCACCTGCAGACCCCACCGGGCCGCCAAAGGCTTCTGGTATTGATGCGGCAGCTTGAGAATGGGCAGGCGGGAAATTCATAACCGTATTATCCGGCCAAAGGATTAGGTTTTAATAACCCATTGTAATAAAAGATTCTTTTGCTTTAACGTCAACTGAACTTGAAATCAGACGTTATACCCTCCATAATATTGTGCAGTGCAACAAACCATCTTCCACGAAAAGACGGTTTGCATAAAAACCCGACGGTCATCCACCGTCGTCCCCTGGAGTAAAAGTATGAAAAAATCTAAAAATCAGAACGTTATCGCATCGCCCGCCTATCCTGAGGTGCTGCCTTGGTTTGCCCGCCGCGCCGACATCACTGACGCACGCGCCAAGGTACTGTGGGATCTCACCTGCCAGGAATTAGCGGACGAAAACAACCCGAAAGCACGCATGGATCGCTTTATCGAACGGATCGGCGAAGAGGCCGGCCTGCCGATTACACCAAATTATGCGGAACAACCCAATGGTTTTGGCTGGCTTTACCGCCACTATGGCCGTCTGACCGATATGACGCTGGTCAGCTGCGGTGTTATTGCAAAGTTCTGGCAACAGGCCATGACGCTGCCACAAATGGCACGGTAAACACCAAACCCGTCTGGAAGGTTACGGGTAGCGCTGGTGAACGAATCAGCGCGTCAGCGATGTCTGAGTGAACCACGCATACCCGTAACCCAAAGCCACAGAAAAGCACTGCTGGCCGGTATAATCAGGCGTTTTGATGCTCTGATAACGATAAAACGCCATGCAGGAAAAATATCTGCCCGCCGACATTGAAACGGCCGCACA
>ERZ1034363.114-NODE-114-length-56150-cov-7.328679_pt1 | contig 56150 bp, 59 predicted proteins | sample MGYA00520616_ERZ1034363 | MGnify/ENA primary metagenome ERZ1034363 (study PRJEB33736, sample SAMEA104284506) | Azolla filiculoides | biome: Urban; feature: Water surface; material: Ditch water | place: Netherlands | collected 2015-10-28 | depth 0-0.1 m ...
AAGCCAGATCAGCGCCAGAAACGTCACCATCGGCAATGCAGCGATCAGCCCGCCCAGCTTGTCACTACGCTTGGCCACTTCTGAAATCAGTACGACTGCGGCTGCGGTGATGAGGTATTTGGTAACAATCCAGGCCATATCAGTTCATACCAGCAACAGGCTTTATAACCAGCATTTGATTACCACCCCTTTGAAATTCGTAGGCCACGGATTTCAATTCCGCGCTATAGCCCTGCCTTTTAAACTCTGCAATCACTACTGTCCGGTAGTTTAAATGGATAAAACGCCCAACGTCACGTCAGGCAACGGATTGCCGAAGATTTCAGATTCCGGCGATTTGATTCTGGGGCATGACCCATTGCCGTATCGTCATTCCATCTTGTGGATGACGAGGCAGACGTATGAACCGGGGCAAGGCAGTCTTTGCGCAACTTCTGGCGCAAGTACCGTTCAGTCACTTCGAGCATCTGGTCGATGTGTATCAGGCCAACAAGGGGATCCGACACTTCTCGGCCTGGAATCAGTTTCTGTGTCTGATGTACGCCCAACTGACCCGGCGTTCGGGTCTGCGCGATCTGGTGGCGTGTCTGAATGCGCAGCGTTCGCGCCTGTACCACATCGGTTTGCGCGGGCCAGTCACCCGTTCGACGCTGGCCGACGCCAACGAACGGCGCGACTATCGGCTGTTCGAGGCCTTGGGCCAACGGCTGATCGCTTCGGCTCTGACATTGTACGAGGACGCAGACTTGGGGCTGGGACTCAGTGGACCGGTCTATGCGCTGGATTCGACGACCATCGATCTGTGTCTGTCGCTCTTTCCCTGGGCGGATTTCCGTCAGACCAAGGCGGCTATCAAGGCGCATGTGCTGCTCGATCTGCGTGCAGCGATTCCGGTGTTCGTCAGCCTGACGTCCGGCAAGGTGCACGATGTAAAGATTCTGGATCAACTGACGCTGCCCACGGGTTCGTTGTTGGTCGCCGACCGGGCCTATCTGGACTTCAAACGCCTGTACAGACTGAACAGCCTTTCGGTGGGCTTTGTTCTGCGTACCAAGGCCAATACGCTGACTCAGGTCTGCGGGCATCGCCCGATATTGGATCAGCCCGGTGTGGTGTCTGATCAGATGGTGATGCTGGTGACACCCCTGTCGTTGGTGGGTTACCCCGATCCGCTGCGCCGGGTCGTATTTGTGGATCCAGAGTCTGCGAAAGAATTGGTGTTTCTGACTAACCGCTTTGATCTGGCGGCAACGACGATTGCCCGCCTTTACAAGCACCGCTGGCAGATTGAACTGTTCTTCAAGTGGCTCAAGCAGAATCTGGCAGTGAAACATTTCTTTGGTAACTCAGTGAATGCGGTGAAGTCCCAGATCTGGTGCGCTATCTGCGCCTATCTGGTGGTGTTGATTACGATCAGACGCCTGCATCTACCGGTCTCGCCGCAGATTCTGTTGCATCTGATCGAGACGAATATCTTCGAAAAAATCTCTCTGGATCAACTGGTGAATAATGCAATTTCTGGGGATTATGAACCAGACGTCGCTAACCAATTGATCCTCCTTTAAAATCTACCGGACAGTAGTGGACTCAACTGAGTAATTTATCGTTTTTATCCCGCCGTTTTATCCGCTCAGGCTGGTAGAATTCAGCGTGGCGGGTCTCCTCGCATTGTTAGGTCGTGAACCGGGTCAGGTCCGGAAGGAAGCAGCCCCAGCGACTGAGGCAAGTGCCGGGGGTCAGGCTCGCCACCTTCTTATTTTGCAGATCCTTTATGAGCTACCAGGTCCTCGCGCGCAAGTGGCGCCCGAAATCATTTGAGTCCCTGGTGGGACAGGATGCTGTTGTGCGTGCTTTAACGCATGCCCTTGATGCGAATCGATTGCACCATGCCTACCTGCTGACCGGTACGCGTGGTGTTGGCAAAACGACCATTGCGCGTATTCTCGCCAAAGCCCTGAACTGTGAACAAGGTGTTTCTTCCAAACCCTGTGGCGTTTGTTCTGCCTGTCAGCAGATTGATGCGGGCCGGTTTGTCGACTATATCGAGATGGATGCCGCATCCAACCGGGGTGTCGACGAGATGGTTCAACTGCTTGAGCAGGCAACTTTTCTGCCAAGCGTTGGGCGATATAAAGTCTACATGATCGACGAAGTCCATCAGCTGACTGCGCATGCGTTCAATGCCATGCTCAAAACGCTGGAGGAGCCGCCTGCTCACGTAAAATTTATTCTGGCTACGACAGACCCGCAAAAAATATTAGTCACGGTTCTTTCCCGGTGCCTGCAGTTTAATTTGCGGCAAGTATCGCCGCAGCAACTGTCTTCTCACCTGGAGCATGTGCTTACGGGGGAAGGCATCGCGCCAGATCTAAAAGCCCTTGAATTAATTGCGCGTGCGGCCGGTGGTAGCGTTAGAGATGCCCTGTCATTACTCGACCAGGCAATAGCCCACGGTGGCGGTACCGTTCAGGCTGATCAAGTATCGCAAATGCTCGGCACCTCCAACATTTCGCGTATGTTGGGCATGTTGGCATCCGTGGTATCGGGGGATGTTGCAGCCATTAGAAATCAGACGTCACAAATGGCTGCAGGCGCGATCTCTTTTGAGTCGGCTCTGGACGATCTGTCGCGGTTGGCGGTATCCCTACAGTTGATGCAGTTTGATGCAACGGAGGGTGCCCAGGAATTCGCTGCGCTGGCAGAAGATGATGCCGCGCAACTGAGACAACTGGCAGGCCAATGCTCGCGTGCTTATGCCCAATTGATTTACCAGGTAGCAACCAAGGCCCGAGCAGACTTACGTCTTGCACCGGATCCTTCGCATGGATTTTTAATGGCAATGCTTCGCCTTTTAGCGGTTCATCCGGGGCATGCTAATCAAGCGCAACCACTCAAGACCGCGGCGCCCAGAGTGCCCGAAGTGGTTGCACCCAAGAACATCGCGACAGAGTCAAAGACAGAATCGGCTAAGGTTGCTGAGCCCATACACGCGGCCGTACCTAACCAGCAGACTCATTCGCCCGAACCTGTTCCAAACCACAGCGTTCCTAGCCATCTTCAGGTTTCTGCAGAACAATGGCCCCAACTGGTCGATAAACTCGGTCTAAAGGGCATGGCAAGAGAGTTGGCGCAACATAGCGCATTCCAAGCGCTTGACGATGGGCTTGTTACACTTAATTTGCCAGCAACGCATCGGCAGCTGCTGATGCCAGCCTCTGAGCAACGGCTGGTGCAAGCGCTGACGGAACTGCTTGGAACGCCCATCCGCGTTCGAATTGATGTGGTTGACCAAGTGGGTGTCACTGCTGCTGTGCTAAAAAAGGAAGCGGCTGAAGAGCGGCAAAATAATGCCGTCGCCGCCATCGAAAGCGACCCGATTGTGCAGGAACTGATTGATGTTTTTGATGCAAAGTTGATCGATGGCTCGATTCGTCCAGTGACGGGTTGAGTTGGTTTAAATAACAGAGGAGTTTGAAGATGCGTGGTATGGGTGGAATGGCTGGCCTGGGTGGTTTGATGAAACAGGCCCAGCAAATGCAGGAACGGATGAAAAAGGCGCAGGAAGAACTGGCCGATGTTGAAGTTGAAGGTCAGGCCGGTTCGGGTATGGTCAAGGTGACCATGACCTGTGCCCACGTTGTGCGCCGCATCGCCATCGACCCCGCTGCCATGGATGACCGCGAAATGCTCGAAGACTTGGTGGCGGCCGCTGTCAATGATGCTGTGCGCCGTGTTGAAGAAACTTCGCAAAGCAAAATGTCGGGTTTTACCTCTGGGCTGAATCTACCTCCAGGCTTCAAGTTACCGTTCTAAAGCGTGTCCGCTACCCTAGAAAGCTTGATTGAAGCCCTGCGCTGTCTGCCGGGCGTCGGCCCAAAGTCGGCACAGCGTATGGCCTACCATCTGCTGCAACACGACCGGGAAGGTGCCGCACGCCTCGGTTTTGCGCTGGATTCGGCAATTACCCGTATCCGGCACTGCGAACGGTGTAATACCTACACAGAAACCCCGGTTTGTGAGCGATGTCAGTCAGATCGGCGCGATACATCGGTCTTGTGCGTCGTGGAAACCCCGGTCGATCTCAATATGGTTGAGCAGACTCAGGCCTTTAACGGGCTATATTATGTCCTTATGGGCCGTATATCGCCCCTGGACGGCTTGGGGCCGAGAAACCTCCGGTTAGAGCAGCTGGTGAGCCGTGCCAGCGATGGCGTGGTCAAAGAAGTGATTCTTGCAACAAATTTTACCAACGAAGGTGAGGCCACTGCACACTTCGTCAGTGAGCTCCTAAAGCGCCAGGGGCTTAGGGTTAGCAGGATTGCCCGGGGTGTCCCGGTCGGTGGAGAACTCGAATTTGTGGATAGCGGGACCCTAGCCCAGGCGTTAAGAGAGCGCAGACGGCTAGAATCCTGAATTGTCTTTGCGTATAATCATAAAATTAATTAAAGCCTGAACATTCTGGGGACGAGTCCATGAGCAATGAGCAGAAAATAGATCCCACCCGTCGTCGGTTACTAGTAACCACTGCGGCTATTGGGGGTGTGGGAGCGGTTGTCGCTCTGGTGCCGTTTGTTAGCAGCATGCTGCCATCTGCCCGTGCCCGTGCGGCTGGTGCGCCGGTAGAAGCTGATATCAGCAAACTCGAACCCGGTCAGATGATGGTTGTTGAATGGCGCGGTAAGCCAGTGTGGATTCTTAACCGCACACCAGAAATGCTGGGTACGCTGCCTAAGCTCAACGATGCAGTCGCTGACCCGAATTCAGAAAAGGATCAGCAGCCAGCTTATTGCAAGAACGAACATCGTTCGATTAAAGACAATATCTGGGTTGCCATTGGTATCTGTACCCACCTGGGTTGCTCCCCATCGTCGAAGTTTGCCGAAGGTGCTTCGCAAGGCATGGCTGGCGACTGGCTAGGTGGCTTCTTGTGCCCTTGCCACGGCTCAACCTTTGATCTGGCTGGCCGCGTCTTTAAAGACAAGCCGGCACCGACCAATCTCGAAATTCCGCCGCACGCCTATCTGAGCGATACACGCCTGGTTATCGGCGAAAGCAAAGGAGCCTGACGATGGCAAGCAATAACTTCGAAAAGTACAAGTCAGACGGCTCCAAGGGTGGAGACCTGCTGGAGTGGTTTGATGCCCGTCTGCCGATTACGGCAACCATCCGTGGTCACCTGACTGAATACTACGCGCCGAAGAACTTTAACTTCTGGTACTTCTTTGGTTCTCTGGCACTGCTGGTTCTGGTTATTCAGATTCTGACCGGTATTTTCCTGGTGATGAACTACAAGCCAGATGCCAACCTGAACGAAAGTGGTATTCCGATTGCCTTTGCCAGTGTCGAATACATCATGCGAGATGTAACGGGTGGCTGGCTCATTCGTTACCTGCACTCGACAGGTGCTTCGGCATTCTTCGTGGTGGTCTACCTGCATATGTTCCGTGGGCTGCTGTACGGTTCTTATCGTCAGCCACGTGAACTGCTGTGGGTGTTTGGCACGTTGATTTTCCTGTGTCTGATGGCAGAAGCGTTCATGGGCTATCTGTTGCCTTGGGGCCAGATGTCGTATTGGGGTGCTCAGGTTATTATCAACCTGTTTGGTGCCATTCCATTTGTTGGCCCAGATCTTTCAACGCTGATCCGCGGTGACTTCGTGGTTGGTGATGCAACACTCAATCGTTTCTTCTCGCTGCATGTGATTGCAGTGCCGTTGGTTCTGATTGGTCTGATTGCTGCACACATTCTGGCCTTGCATGAAGTAGGTTCAAACAACCCAGACGGTATCGAGATCAAGGCCAACAAAGGCCCGGATGGTCATCCTGTTGATGGTATTCCTTTCCACCCGTACTACACGGTGAAAGATATCGTGGGCGTAGTTGCCTTCCTGTTCGTTTTCTCGATCGTCGTGTTCTTTGCGCCTGAGGGTGGCGGTTACTTCCTGGAGTACAACAACTTCTACCAGGCTGACCCGTTGAAGACACCGTCGCACATTGCCCCGGTTTGGTACTTCACACCGTTCTACTCGGTGCTGCGTGCCATCGTTTGGCCGATCCTTGGTATTGATGCCAAGTTCTGGGGCGTCGTTGGTATGGGCGCTTCGGTCGTGATCATTGCCTTCCTGCCTTGGCTGGATCGCAGCCCGGTTAAGTCGATCCGCTATCGTGGTCCGATCTTCAAGATTGCGCTGACACTTTTCGTGATCGCTTTCTTCATCCTGGGTTACCTTGGTACTCAACCGCCGTCATACTGGGGCGAGAAGATTTCGCAAGTGTGTAGCCTGATTTACTTTGGCTTCTTCCTGCTGATGCCGTGGTATTCGAAGATTGATAAGTACACCATTCCGCCTGAGCGCGTGACGGGTTAACGGGGTTGAAGATCATGAAATTGAAATCTTTCATTGCAGCACTCATCATGGTTCCAGCCCTGGCGTTTGCCAGTGGCGGCGATGTGCATCTAGACAAGGCGCCTAACGTACAAGGCGATAACGCAGCACTGCAAAATGGTGCCCGTCTATTTGTTAACTATTGCCAAAGCTGTCATGGCGCGTCATTCATCCGCTACGAAAAGCTGATGGAACTGGGGATGTCCGAGCAACAGATTAAGGACAACCTGATGTTCACCGGCGAAAAGATCGGTGACACGATGAAGATTGCCATGCGTCCGGATGAAGCCAAGAAATGGTTCGGTGCCACACCGCCAGATCTGACGCTGATTGCCCGTGCGCGTGCTTCTGAAGCGGGTAGCGGCGCTGATTGGCTCTACACCTATCTGCGCACATTCTATAAAGATGATGCCCGTCCTACAGGTTGGAATAACGTTGCCTTCCCTAACGTGGGTATGCCTAACGTGCTCTGGCAGCTGCAGGGTGTTCAGGTTCTCGAAACGGTTAAGGAAGAGAATGGCACTGAACGTCACAAGTTGGTATTGGCTGAACCTGGCCAATTGACGCCGGAACAGTTCGACAAACAGGTCGCTGATCTGGTTGGTTTTCTCGTTTGGATGGGTGAGCCAGGTGCCGCAAGCCGCAAGGCAATTGGCGTTGGCGTACTGATCTTCTTGGCAGTATTGTTCGTTTCTGCGTACGCGTTGAAAAAGAACTACTGGAAAGACATTCACTAAGTAATAATTACTGGCACTTTTGGGTGTCGGCAAGATCGGGGTCGATTATCGATCCCGATCTTTTTTAGAGGGCCTTGATCATGATGCATTTGTACTCGGGAACCGTTTGTCCCTTCAGCCACCGCTGCCGGATTGTGCTGTTCGAAAAAGGGATGGACTTCGAGATTCACGACATCGATCTGATGAATAAGCCAGAAGATCTGGCTGTGATGAATCCACACAACCGCGTGCCTGTTCTGGTTGAGCGCGATCTCATTTTGTACGAACCGAACATCATCAACGAATATATTGATGAGCGCTTTCCGCATCCGCAACTGATGCCGCCTGATCCGGTCCAACGTGCCCAGGCTCGCCAATTGCTCAACGGCATGGAGCGGGAGATCTTCTCGTTTATTGAGCCGATTGAACGTAATCTGAAGACAGCCGATAAGGCCCGCAGTGAGATCCGTGATCGACTGATCGAAATTGCCCCAATCTTTAACCGTCAGAAGCATCTGATGAGTGATGATTTTTCGATGCTGGACGTAGCAATTGCGCCGCTGTTGTGGCGTCTGGATCATTATGAGATCACCTTGCCGAAGACTGCTGCGCCGCTGTTCAAATACGCTGAACGCATCTTCAGCCGTCAGGGTTTCATCGATTCGATGACGCCTCAAGAAAAGATCATGCGTAAGTAAAACCAGCGTGTTATCGACCAAACCTTATCTGATTCGGGCATTGTGGACCTGGTGTTGTGATGCCGGGTTCACCCCCTATCTGACGGTGTTTGTCGATGAGCATTGTCGGGTCCCCCTGGACTATGTTCAGGATGGCTCAATCACGCTGAACCTGAGTCCAAGTGCAACCGGACAGCTTGATCTTGGCAACGAATGGATTATGTTAACGGCTCGATTTGGTGGTGTACCCCGCGAGCTGATCATCCCGGTTGGGGCAGTGGTGGGCATATTTGCCCGCGAAAATGGTGCCGGAATGGAGTTCGCTTATGAACCCACGGTTGAGGACATTGTTGCCGAACCATCGGCAGAACTGCAGCCAACGTTGACAGCCGTTGAAAATCGGGCAGAGCCAGCCGCTAAAGACGGTGATAAAGTACCGGCCAGACCCCCACATTTGCAGCGTATTAAATAGGAAAAACAGTCATGGCTTCGGATGCAATTATTCTATTTGCGCACGGTGCCAGAGATCCTGAATGGGCCAGGCCGGTTGAGGCGGTTGCCAATCAACTCAAGCACTTATTTCCTGACCGCATCGTTGAAGTCGCTTTCCTTGAGTTCATGCACCCAACTTTGCCAGAAGCGGTAGGGCAAATTACCGCTAAAGCACAGGGCAGTGGCATAGATATCTTGCCCTTCTTTATCGCCCAAGGCGGCCATCTGCGCAAAGAGCTGCCTGAAATGCTCGCCGCCCTTAAACTGGAATATCCGACACAAGCTTTCAGATTATTGCCGCCGCTCGGCGAGTTGCCCGAGGTGCAGGCGGCAATGGCTGAATCGATAGCGGGCCTCATTCGTTGAGGCCCTAGTGCCTAGTGTTGGCCGGGGTGCTTTGGTTTGATATACAGACTAGCTGCCATCGTAACCAGCAAGAATGACAGAACCACGGTTAACGAAGCGCCTACCGGAATGTGATAGAAATCCATCATCAGCATCTTGGCGCCAATAAAGACCAGAATTGCGGCTAGACCAAACTTGAGTAGATGGAACCGGTCAGCCATGCCAGCCAACATGAAGTAAAGTGCCCGCAAACCGAGTACAGCAAAGATGTTCGAGCTCATGACAATGTAGGGGTCAGTTGTCACTGCGAAAATTGCCGGGATTGAATCTACTGCAAACATCACATCAGTGACACCAATCACGGCCACGACCAAGAATAACGGTGTAAAAATGCGCTTTCCATCTTTTATAAAGCTCAGCGCGCTGCCGTGATATTCATGGGTAACGGTCAGGTGCTTATTCATCCACTTGAGCAGGCCATTGTTCTGGAGGTCAGGCTCTTGCTCGTCCGCGATCACCATTTTGACGCCGGTGTAGAGTAGGAAAAGCCCGAAGAAGTACATGATCCAGCTAAATCGGCTGATCAACCAGGCGCCCACCAGGATCAGCAGAATTCTTAAAATAATCGCCGCAATAATGCCGATCATCAGCGCCTTTTTCTGTTGCGGTAGTGGCACCTTGAAGGTATTAAAGAGCATCAGGAATACGAACAGATTATCGACAGAAAGGGATTTCTCGATAATGTAGCCGGTAAGGAATTCGCCTGCTTTAAGATTGGCCATGGCACGACCATCTTCAATGTCCAGTGCAAGCCACAGGAACCCACAGAATACCCAGGACAGCGCGATCCAGATGAGGGACCAATTGAGTGCTTCTTTGAAGCCAATGACCCGGCTGCCTTGCTGGCGGAGCATCATGAAGTCTGCAGCCAGTGCAGCACCGACAAAGATAAAAAGCGCGATCCAGGCAAAAGGGGAGTCGATATTCGGTAGTGGTTCTAGAGGCATTACAAATCCTGGTGATTAAACGGACGTAGGCTAATAACCTGAAGCCGTGGCAGAATGAAGTCTTGAGGTGGCCATTTTGCCACGAACCCCGGATGATCGATGATGTCTGCCCTTGAGTTTGCCATTGTGCCGGTAACGGCATTTGCACAAAACTGCACCCTGATTTGGTCGCCTACGAGCAAACAGGGGGCCATTGTAGACCCCGGTGGGGATCTGGGGCGCATCGAGGCAGAAATCAAGAAACGTGGCATTGTTCTGGAGAAAATTCTCATTACCCATGGCCATATCGATCATGCTGGCGGGGCTGCAGAGCTGGCCAAGGCGCATGGCATTCCGATTGAAGGCCCGCATGAGGATGATCTATTCTGGATTCAGGGTATGCCGACCCAATCAACGCAGTTTGGCTTTCCTCACGCAGAAGCCTTTGTGCCTTCGCGTTGGCTGGTTGATGGCGATACGGTGACGGTCGGCGGAGAAACACTCGAAGTTATTCACTGTCCGGGGCATACCCCGGGGCATGTCTGTTTCTACCATGAGCCGTCACAGTTGGCCCTGGTGGGTGACGTACTATTCCAGCAATCGATAGGCCGGACGGATTTCCCGAAGGGAAACCATAAGCAACTGATCCACTCCATACGCGAAAAGCTCTTTCCGCTGGGGGATGATGTGCGCTTTGTGCCGGGGCATGGCCCCATGTCGACGTTTGGCGATGAGCGCATGGATAATCCCTTTGTGGCCGATGGGCAGGGGTAAGGCCGTTTAGCCAGGAATCATGGGAATCACTCACCCTCTGTTAGAATACGGGTTAACGTAAAGACCCCAGGGATTAGCGCTGATGAAAACCACTTTTCTCGACTTTGAGCAGCCGATTGCCGAATTAGAAGGCAAGATCGAGGAACTTCGCGCCATGCAGGACGAATCTGGCGTTGATATTACGGAAGAAGTAGAGCGATTGGCTGAAAAAAGCCGCACGCTGTCCAACGATATTTATGCCAAGCTCACGCCATGGCAGAGCGCTCAGGTTGCGCGACATCCGCAGCGGCCTTACACCTTTGATTACATCGAAAATATCTTCACCGATTTCCACGAGTTGCATGGCGATCGCGCGTTTGCCGATGATACGGCGATTGTCGGTGGTCTGGCGCGTCTGAACGGCGATCCCTGTGTGGTCATCGGCCATCAGAAGGGCCGCGATACCAAAGAGAAAATCTATCGTAACTTCGGCATGCCCCGTCCAGAGGGGTATCGTAAGGCGCTGCGTCTTATGAAACTGGCTGAGAAGTTCGGTTTGCCTGTCTTTACCTTTGTGGATACTCCGGGCGCTTACCCCGGTATTGGTGCCGAAGAACGTGGTCAATCCGAAGCAATTGGTCGCAATCTCCTGGTGATGGCGGAGCTGAAAACGCCGATTATCGTCACGGTGATTGGTGAAGGTGGTTCAGGCGGTGCGTTGGCGATTGCTGTCGGTGATGAAGTGCTGATGTTGCAACATTCCACCTATGCCGTTATTTCGCCGGAAGGCTGTGCCACCATTCTCTGGAAGAGCGCAGAAAAAGCCTCCGAAGCCGCTGAAATCATGGGTATTACTGCTGGGCGTCTCAAGTCCTTGGGCCTCATTGATCAGGTCGTTGAAGAAACCCCGGGCGGTGCACATCGTGACGTCGTAGGTATGGCCAAGAATCTCAAGCAGGCACTGGAAGGTGCTTTGGGCCGTGTCGCCGGACTCTCCCCAGATGCTTTGGTCCGCCGCCGTATTGATCGACTTATGGCCTATGGTGCTTTCGATGAGGTTGCTGCCTGAGGCACGCTTAATGCAGCATGAGTCCGTATGACAGCGGACCACCGATCACTGATTAATCACCTACGCCAGGCGCTCGGGGCGCACTGTGTGGCGGGTAAAAAGATCTGTATCGCCTTATCCGGTGGTATGGATTCAGTGGTTTTATTACATGCCCTGGTCCAACTTCGCACCGAAGTACCCATTGTCCTCTCGGCAATACATGTGAATCATGGCATTTCTGTAAATGCTGCAGACTGGGTCGCATTTTGTGAAAAGACCTGCCTTGAACTCAATGTCTCGTTTGCCGTAGCAACGTTGTCAACGCTGGATCGTGCCGGTGTTGGTTTGGAACGTGCTGCGCGAGAGGCGCGTTATGCCGTTTTTGCCGCGGTAGAGGCCGATGTCCTTTGCATGGCGCATCATCAGAATGACCGGGCAGAAACGTTGCTATTGAACTTATTCCGTGGTGCAGGGCCACAGGGCCTTGCCGCCATGCCCAGTAGTCGCTTTCTGAACGGTAAGCATTTGATTCGACCCTTTATTGAACTTCCCAGGGCCGAGCTCCGGACATGGGCGGTTAGCCAGAAACTGCAGTGGGTTGAAGATGAGAGCAATCAAAATATTCAATTCCGCCGAAACTACCTGCGCCATGTTGTGTTGCCGGCAGTGAGCCAGCAATTTCCGGGCGTGTCACAGGTATTGGCTAGAACAGCCACGCAGATGAACGAACAGAACGCCTTGCTGTCACGGTTGGCCGCAATTGATGCCAGGGGCTGTGAGGATGCTGATGGCTATCTCGTTATTTCCAGGCTGGCCAAGTTGCCAGAGGATGCCCTACGCAACGTTTTGAAACACCGGCTCAACAAGGCGGGGGTTCATATTCCTGCTGCCCGTCGGCTAGATGCATTGGCAGCACAGTTGACCAACGCGCGGCTTGATGCGGCAGTGCATGTCCGCTTTGGCGATGTGGGTTGCCACTTATGGCGAGACCGTTTGTGGTTAGACAGGGTGATGAACGATTCATTACCAGAGCCCGGGCTGTTGGCTGCTGGAACTTTACATTGGCCAGATGGCCAGCTCGTGGCTTCTTCTCAAGATCCTTCGAATCAACAGTATTTAGAAGTACGCGTGCAGCCACTTGGCCAGGGGCAACGATTTCAGCCCGCAGGTCGGTGTCGTGGCGTTGTTTCAGAGCTGCTCAGAGAGCAGGGTGTTCCTCCATGGGTCAGACCGCGGCTACCATCGTTGTGGCTTGGTGACGTACTTTGTTGGGTTGCCGGACTTGGTTGGGCGGCTGGTCAGGAAACAAGTCGGTTTCCCGAATTAAGCTGGGCGCCAACTCCGGACCAAATGCTCTAGAGGATTGGCCGGGCAGCAGATCGGGCAGTAGATATTTCTGGCTGTTCGGAAGCCTATTGCACCCTTTCCGAAATTCCAGAAACGTGCTGTGCCGCACCAAAACAGCGATGCAAATATCCGTATTAATATCAATGGGTTAGATGCAAATTATCGACGGGATTATTTTGGCACGCTCCTTGCAAATTATGGTGTAATGAACGACGTGCTTAGTTGTTCATAAATACAGAAAGAAAGCACTTTACAGACCAAAGGAGCGTTGGAATGAAAGCTATGAAAGTACTGGTTGCATCCATGTTGGCGGCCTGTTCAACTTGGGCAGCTGCGCAACAACCTATCGTAATCAAGTTCAGCCACGTTGTCGCCAACGATACCCCTAAGGGTCTGGCCGCAGAGTACTTCAAGAAAAAGGCCGAGGACTACACCAAGGGTCGTGTCAAGGTTGAGGTCTACGCTAACAGCACCTTATATAAAGACAAGGAAGAAATGGAAGCGCTGCAGCTGGGTGCGGTCCAAATGCTGGCACCGTCCTTGGCCAAATTTGGCCCGCTTGGCGTTAAAGAATTCGAAATGTTCGATTTGCCGTACATTTTCGACAATTACGATCAACTGCACAAAATTACGCAAGGCCCGATTGGCCAATCGATTCTGGCCAAGCTCGAGCCTAAAGGCATTCGTGGTCTAGGTTACTGGGATAACGGCTTCAAGTCTTTCTCGGCAAACACACCGATCAAACAGCCTTCAGACCTGAAGGGCAAGAAGATGCGTATTCAGTCTTCTAAAGTGCTAGAAGCCCAGATGCGTGCATTGGGTTCGCTGCCACAGGTATTGCCGTTCTCCGAGGTATATCAGGCACTGCAAACCGGTGTAGTTGATGGTACAGAAAACCCGATTTCCAATCTGTACACTCAGAAGATGTACGAAGTGCAAAAGCATCTGGCACTCACCGAGCATGGTTACCTGGGTTATGCAGTCATCGTGAACAAGAAGTTCTGGGATGGTCTGCCACCTGATGTTCGTGAACAGTTAGATAAAGCCATGGATGAATCAACGGCGTTTGCTAACCGTATTGCTAAGCATCAGAACGACCAGGATCTGGAAAAGGTCAAGAAGTCGGGCAAAACTGCAGTCTATAACCTGACACCTGCTGAACGTGAAGCCTTCAAGAAGGCATTGCTGCCAGTCCACAAAGAAATGGCCTCGCGTATTGGTCCAGATCTGCTGCAAGCGGTTTACGCAGACTTAGCTGCACCAACCAAAGCCGCACCGAAAAAGAAGTAAGGGGTTGACCCTTTGATATTTCAATCGCCCTGCAAGTCAGGGCGATTGTTTTGGAGATCACTATGAAGTTCCTTGATCGATTAGAAGAGTGGTTGATCACCTTCCTGATGGGTGGGGCAACGCTGATTATTTTCGTCGCCGTTGTGCACCGTTATTTAACAGGTGTGGATATTCCAGTGCTGCAAGACTGGCTCCTCAAATTCAGTTTTGCCTGGGCTCAAGAGCTCACGATCATCATGTTCGTGTGGATGGCTAAATTCGGTGCGGCCTACGGGGTGCGCACAGGTATCCACGTAGGCGTTGATGTGATGATTAACCGTTTGTCTGATGACAAGCGTAAATGGTTCATTAGTTTTGGCCTGCTGGCTGGCGCCGTATTTACCGGCACCATTGCGTGGTTGGGTTACCACTTCGTGATGGAAAATGGTTTGCGCTATGCCTCGTTAAGTTACTTCGGTATTGATACCGGTGAGCATTTTGAAGGACCGACAACCCCCGATCTTGAATGGCCAACATGGATTGTTTACTCCGCCATTCCGCTGGGCTCTGGTCTGATGTGTTTCCGTTTCCTACAGGTACTGGTGTCGTTTAACCGCACCGGCGAACTGCCTCATGTAGATCATGGCCATGTCGAAGGGCTTGATGAAGATACGGCAACCGATCCTCTGGTCGGCCCAGGGGCTAAACCTGAAGATACCCCTTGGTTTCAGAATACAGAGGGCTTGTACCCCAAAGAGGTCCAAAAGGATAAAGATTCCGAGAACAAGGAAGGGGGTGCCAAATGAGTACCTTGATCATTTTCGCGCTCTTAACTGCGCTCATGCTGACAGGCATGCCGATTTCCATCGCCTTGGGCATGACGGTATTGACCTTCTTGTTTACGTTGACGCAGGTGCCGCTTGAAGCCGTGGCACTTAAGCTGTTCACGGGCATTGAGAAGTTCGAGATCATGGCGATTCCGTTCTTCATTCTCGCGGGTAACTTCCTCACCCATGGGGGTGTTGCCAAACGGATGATCCGGTTTGCATCAGACATGGTGGGACACCTCTATGGTGGTCTTGGCCTGGCCGGTGTGGTTGCCTGTGCGCTGTTTGCAGCCGTATCGGGTTCATCGCCAGCCACAGTGGTTGCCATTGGTTCGATTCTGCTGCCGGCAATGGTTAAGGCTGGATTCCCGAAACGCTTCGGTGCAGGTATTGTGACCACCTCAGGGGCGCTCGGTATTCTGATCCCGCCTTCGATTGTGATGGTGATGTACTCGGTATCGACCAATACCTCCGTCGGTGCATTGTTCATGGCAGGTGTGGTGCCGGGTTTGATGCTGGCAACCATGCTGGGTTTAACAACCTGGTATCTCGCCCGTAAGAACGACTATCCACGTTTGCCTAAAGCCACTTTGGTTGAACGCCTCAAGTCTTTCAAAGAATCGGTTTGGGGCTTGATGCTGATCGTGGTGGTGATGGGCGGTATTTATACCGGTGTCTTTACCCCTACAGAAGCGGCTGCAATTAGTGCGGTTTATGCGTTCTTCATTGCCGTCTTTGTTTACAAAGATATGGGTTTGAAAGATGTACCGCGGGTGCTGCTATCGTCAGCCAATATGAGTGCAATGCTGCTCTATATCATCACGAACGCGGTATTGTTCTCGTTCCTGATGACCAGCGAAAGCATTCCGCAGGCGATGGCAGATTGGTTGCTGGACAAGGGCTTAGGTGTAATCACCTTCCTACTCTTCGTGAACATCATCCTGCTGGTTGCCGGTAACTTCATGGAGCCGTCATCGATCGTCCTGATCTTCTCGCCGATTCTGTTCCCGGTCGCGATGAAGCTGGGCATTGATCCGGTTCATTTCGGCATCATGATGGTGGTCAATATGGAGGTGGGCATGTGCCACCCGCCAGTAGGCCTCAACCTCTATGTCGCATCCGGGATAACCAAGATGGGTATTACCGAGCTTACTGTGGCAGTGTGGCCATGGTTGCTCACCATGCTGGTGTTCCTGGGTATTGTTACTTACTGGCCTGGCTTGAGCCTGTGGTTCCCTCGCATGTTAGGTATGATTACCTAGCAACCAAAAAACCCGGCGCGAGCCGGGTTTTTTGATGAGAAACTACACCGATACAGATTACGCAACGAGTTCATGGTTCAGGATGTTGAAACAGAAGTCCACCGCTAAAATCAAGGCACGCTACGCTTTCACAGTAGTCGTACTCTTCTGTCTCGTCATGGGTTATGTGGCCTATCGCCAGATCTTTGAGCGTGAGATCGAAAAGGAAACAGCCCGGCATCGGCAAAACCTTGAAACAGTGAGTCTGTCGATTAATGCAACCTTGTCGAAGTATGAAGAGCTGCCCCTAGCGATTGCACAGGATTCGCGTATCCATGCCGCCCTTCATAATAAGGCTACCGATAAGGTAATTGGACAGGCCAATCAGTACCTGACAGAAATCAATAGGATTCTGGGAACGGATACGATTTACATCATGAACCGAGATGGTTTGACCCTGGCCTCAAGTAACTGGGATCAGTCAGATAGCTATGTTGGGGATAATTATTCATTCCGTCCGTACTTTAAGGGAGCGATCCAGAGCGGGATTGGTAAGTTTTATGGCATTGGCGTGGCTTCAGGTAAGCCTGGTTACTATATCGCCTGTCCGGTTTCGGTTGAGGGCCAGACGCTCGGTGTGATCACCATAAAAATCAGGTTGTCCGAGATTCAGTCTGCGATCGGCGAATTTAACGATTACCTATTGGTCACCAACGAAGATGGCATCGTCATTCTCTCTTCCGATCTGAGCCAGCTATATAAAGCAACGCGCCAGATTAGCCCGGAGACAAGGGATAAGATCAGCATCACCCGTCAATTTTACAATCAACCACTCGATGCATTCCAGTTCCATGGAACGAGCCTAACGATTGATGATGATAATGAACGTAAGCTGTTAAAGGGTGAGGCCTATTTGGTTCAGTCCGTACCGCTGGGCGCCCGTGGCTGGGATATCGTTCAAATTAGTAGCACGGGTGAGGGGCGTACGATTGCTCTCGCTGCTTCGGGCGCCATCGGTTTTGCAGTGGGTTTTCTGATGATCTCATTGTTGAACTGGTATTACCGGCGCTCCGCCCACCGTGAGAAGCTCGAAATATTTGCCAATATCGAAACGCAAATACAGGATCGCACCAATGAGCTGATGACCAAGATCCATGATCTGGAAAAAGCGGAAAGCATCCTTAAAAAAACAAGAGACGATGCGGTGCAGGCGGGCAAGCTTGCTGTCTTGGGTCAAATGGCCGCAGGGGTTACGCATGAGTTGAGTCAACCCTTGTCCGCGATACAGCTTTATGCAGGTAACACAAAGAAGTTAATCGAATGCGGCAATTTAGGATTGGCTTTTGAAAACATCGATAACATCAATGCGCTGGTAACTCGAGCGGGTGCCATCCTTTCTGAATTGAAAACCCTTTATCGTAATGATGAGACACGGGTAGAGCCGATCGCGCTGAATACGATTATTCAGAATGCCGTGCTGGTGATGAATCCATTTATTCGTAAAGCGAATATCCGCCTGGAGATCGTTGGCGTCGAGGACAAGGTGATGTCTTCCACGGGCAAGCTGGAGCAGGTTCTTATTAACCTGATGTCCAACTCGGTCGATGCGCTGGCGTTAAAAGATGGGGGTGCTATAGAAATTTCGTGTACACGGATCAATGAGCATGTGGTTGTGCGTTATGCCGATAACGGTCCGGGGATCACTGACAGTGCTAATGCCAAAATATTCGAACCGTTTTATACAACCAAGCCCTCAGGAAAGGGCCTGGGCTTAGGGTTGGCGATTAGCAAATTTATCGTGGATGCCATCGGCGGAAAAATCGAATGTCACAACCTGTCTTCGGGTGGGTTAGAGTTCACCATCGTGTTGCGTCATGCAAGTGAGTAAGTCTATGAGTTCAACTGTGGGTAACGAACAGGTGGTTGTCTATCTGATTGAAGATGATGCTGCTATTCTTAAAAGCTGCGAACAGGCCTTAACGCTCGAGCATTTTTCGGTTCATGCCTTTTCGGATGCGACATCATTCCTTGCGCATCACAAAGCCCGATTCCCGTATGTGGTCATCACGGACGTTAATTTGCCCGATGAGTGCGGGATCAGCATTATGAAAAAGGTGCTGGCGAGCGATCCTGAAGTCCCGGTTATTGTTATCACCGGACATGGCGATATTAATATGGCCGTTGATTCGATGAAGGAAGGGGCTTTTGACTTTATCGAAAAGCCGTTTTCTATCGATCGATTGATTACAACCGTGCGCAATGCGGTCGATAAGGCGTCTTTAACTCACCGTTACAACGCATTGGCGGGCGCCGCTACAGATCAGATGGCCGGCTTTATTGGTCAATCAGAACCCCTGCAGAAGCTAAAGCAGCACATTGCCATGTTGGCACCTACGGGTGTCGATATTCTGATTAATGGTGAGACAGGGACGGGCAAGGAAGTCGTAGCGCAAACCCTGCACCAGTTGAGTCAATGTACGGGCCCCTTTGTTGCGATTAATTGTGCGGCACTGCCTGAAAACATCATCGAGAGCGAGCTTTTCGGGCACGAAGTGGGGGCCTTTACCGGTGCGTCAAAGCGGCGTATCGGCAAATTCGAATATGCTAATCAGGGCACGCTGTTCCTGGATGAAATCGAATCGATGCCGCTAGCATTGCAGGCAAAACTACTCCGTACGATACAAGAGCGTGTGATTCAGCGTTTGGGTTCTAATGAATCGATACCCGTATCCTGTCGTATTGTTGCCGCAACGAAAACGAATCTCAAAACCCTGTCTGATCAGGGGCTGTTTCGGAGCGATCTGTATTTCCGCTTGAATGTGGTTAACTTTTATCTACCACCGCTGCGCGAGATAAAAGAAGATATCCCATTGATATTTAATCATTATCTTTACTTCTACCGAAACAAATACCCGGGGTCGGAGCAGCGCTCTGCCGAACTCGGCGGTAGCGCATCCGTGCTACGGGCCCTGGCAACCCACGATTGGCCAGGAAATATTCGCGAACTCAAGAACTTTGCTGAAAGAGTGGCCCTCGGCTTTCCATTCCAGGATTTGGCGGCAAATAGCGCGGATCAGGTTGCTTTAACTCTGTCCGGGTTATTAGAAAAGACCGAAAAATCAGCGCTGATTGATGCGATGCGGCTTTCCAACGGCCATGTTGCCGAAGCGGCCGAGGTTCTGTCGATCCCTGTTAAAACCCTGTATGACAAATTAGCTCGCTACGGGATACAGGCTGGGGCGTTTAAAGCCTAATCCGATCGTTGGATGGAGATCAATTCCACAGGCTTTGATGCACTGCGCAAAGCTGCAGTCTGTTAAAATAATCGTTTCCTTTCAACCTGCTGACAGAACTACGGAGTTTTTATGGCAATCCAACGCACACTTTCCATTATCAAACCAGATGCCGTCGCCAAGAACGTTATCGGTCAAATCATTGCCCGCTTTGAAGGCGCTGGCCTGAAGGTGGTTGCTGGCCGTCTGGTACATTTGTCAGCTGCTGAAGCTGGCCAGTTCTACGCAGTTCACAAAGAGCGTCCTTTCTTCAAAGATCTGGTTGAGTTCATGATCTCGGGCCCAGTTTTCGTGCAAGTGCTCGAAGGTGAAGATGCTATTGCCAAAAATCGCGACCTGATGGGCGCTACCGATCCTAAAAAGGCTGAAGCAGGCACCATCCGTGCTGACTTCGCTGAGTCGATCGACGCCAATGCCGTTCACGGTTCTGACGCACCGGAAACGGCTGCTGTGGAAATCGCATTCTTCTTCCCCGGCATGAACGTTTACAGCCGATAAGATTGCGCTAAAGCAGTACGATGCAAAATCTGCTCGACCTCGATATGGCCGGGCTGAAAGCCTGGTTGGCCCAGATTGGCGAAAAGCCTTTCCGGGCCAATCAGCTTTTACGCTGGATCTATCAGCGTGGCGAAACTGATTTTTCTGCCATGTCGGACCTCGCGCGCGTATTTCGTGAGCGACTACCGGCTTTAGCGGAAATCCGTTTGCCAACCATTGTTTCAGACAAACTCTCGGATGATGGCACCCGTAAATTCCTGATGGATGTTGGTGCTAGCAATCTGATCGAGACCGTATTCATTCCCGAAACAGATCGGGGAACTTTGTGCATTTCCACGCAGGTGGGTTGTGCGCTGGATTGCTCATTCTGTTCAACAGGCAAGCAGGGTTTTAACCGTAATCTGACAACGGCCGAGATTATTGGCCAGCTGTGGCTGGCCAATCGTGCGTTGGGTTTTGACCCGGCGGGCGAACGTATTATTTCAAACGTGGTCATCATGGGTATGGGTGAACCGCTGGCTAATTTTGATGCGCTGATCCCGGCGCTCAACCTGATGCTGGATGACCATGCCTACGGTTTGTCGCGCCGTCGGGTAACGGTTTCTACATCAGGGATCGTGCCGTCAATGGATCGCCTCCGTGAGGCTTGCCCAACGGCCTTGGCGGTATCCCTTCACGCGCCCAATGACCCGCTGCGTGATGTGCTTGTGCCTATTAACCAGAAGTACCCATTGGCGGAGCTGATGGCTGCCTGTAAGCGCTATCTGGATAAGGCGCCCCGCGACTTCATCACATTTGAGTATGTCATGCTCGAAGGCGTGAATGATAGTCCGGCACAAGCCAAGGAATTGGTGGCGTTGGTTACTCAAGCCAAATTCCGTTGCAAGTTCAACCTGATTCCTTTCAACCCGTTCCCGGGTAGTCCCTATCGTCGTTCACCTCGCGACCGCATCTCGGCATTTGCCAGCATCCTTATTGGCGCAGGCTTTGTGACGACGACGCGTAAAACACGCGGAGATGATATTGACGCGGCTTGCGGCCAGCTGGCAGGACAGGTGCAAGACAAAACTAAACGCACACAGCAATTGCCGCCTGTGTTGACCGTAGCTCAGCGAGGTACGGTCTGATGGTCTCAAGTGTTTCCCGCATGCTGCTGGGGCTGGCATTGGGCTTAGGACTCGTTGCGTGTACGACGAGTAGCGCTAATCTGCCCAACGAGGGAAAGCCCGTTGTTAGTGACCCGCAGAGTAGGGCCCGTGTCCATACCGAATTGGCGGCACTGTATTATCAACAGGGCAGCATGAAGACAGCCCTGGATGAGCTGGCTAACGCGATCAGGATTGATCCGCAATATGCCCCAGCCTATAGCATGCAGGGTTTGGTCTACATGCAGTTGGGCGAGCAGAGTCAGGCCAACAGTAACTTTCAAAAGGCGATCGCACTGGCACCTAACGACCCTGACATCCGAAATAACTATGGTTTATTCCTCTGCGAAACACGCCAGTACCAGCAGGGTATTGCTCAGCTAGACCTTGCGATTGCTAATCCGTTGTACAACACGCCGGTGCGTGCGCTTGTGAATGCAAGCCGTTGTGCCCGTGACATGGGTGATGCCACACTGGCTAATCGCTATCGACAACAGGCGGAGCGTTATGGCGCTACTGCTAACGACTTCTCTTCAAAACTTCAGTAACCGGCACACCTGAAAGCATCATGCAAAACGAAACTAACCCGAACCCACAAGTCGAAATGGAAATCTCATCGCCCGTGGGGACAGATACGCCCCAGGCAACAGATGCTCCGGTTCACCCGAGTAATTGCCTGGCCGCTGCGCGAGAGGCAAAACGACTGTCGGTTGGTGATGCCGCCTACGCGCTAAAAATTGGCAGCAAAGTCATTCAGTCGATTGAGGCTTCTGATTGGCAGGCATTGCCGGGCCGCACTTTTACGGTCGGCATTTTGCGAGCCTACGGTCGACTCTTAAATGTATCGGTTGATGCACTGATCGACGAGGTGCCAGGTTCCACGCCGGCCGTCAAAAAGAATCATATCCAGCCCTCTTCATCGTCTCTCAAGGCGCCACCTGCAACGCGTCGGGATGGTGAGAACAAACGCCAGGAAAAGCGCATGCTTAAACTGGGTGCAATCATGGTCGTTTTGGCCATTGTGCTTGCCTATGCCATGCCGGCCGCATTCTGGGATGAATCAATTCAATCGGCACAAGGATTGATCAACCGTTGGGTGCGTCAGGATATCGTGCAACCGCCAGCCGTCGAACCGGCTGCCTCCCCCGCAGGTGCTGAAGCGCCAAAGGGTGAACCAGCGCCTGAAGCCGTTGCCCAAACGAGCCCTGGCACGCTGGAGTTGAAGTTCTCTGCGCCTGCCTGGGTTGAGGTGCGGGATTACACAGGCCGTATCATCTATTCGCAACTTAATGCCGCTGGCAGCACACAATTCATCACTGGCGCGGCGCCTCTGGATGTCCTGATTGGCAACGCCCGTCAAGTGCAGGCGCGTTGGCGTGATGAGCCCGTCAAACTTGATAAACTCACTGGCGATGATGTGTCACGCCAGGTGCTCCGTTAAGATATTTGTACGCTATGACGCTGCAACGCAAACTGACTCGAACGGTCGCCATAGGCTCGGTCTCCATGGGCGGTGGTGCACCGGTCGTGGTTCAGGCAATGACCAATACCGATACGGCGGATGTTCTCAAGACGGCGATTCAAGTCGCAGAACTAGCGCGTGCCGGTGCAGAAATGGTCCGCATTACGGTGAACTCGCCTGAAGCCGCGGCAGCGGTGCCCGAGATCCGTGATCAACTGGCCAAAATGAATATTGATGTGCCATTGATTGGTGACTTTCATTACAACGGCCATCGTTTGCTTACCGATTACCCTGCTTGCGCCGAGGCGCTGGCAAAGTTCCGCATTAACCCGGGCAACGTGGGATTCGGCAAGAAAAAGGACGAGCAGTTCGCACAGATGATCGAACTGGCGGTGCGTTATAACAAACCGGTGCGCATTGGCGTTAACTGGGGAAGTCTGGATCAGTCGGTGCTGGCGCGTGTGATGGATGAAAACGCCACCGCAGCTAATCCGCGTTCTGCTAACGAAGTCATGCGGGAAGCCCTGATACTTTCTGCGTTGGAGTCAGCCGCATTGGCCGAAAGCATTGGCTTGTCCGGCGATCGCATTGTGCTGTCCTGCAAGGTATCCAGTGTTCAGGATCTGATTGCTGTGTATCGTGATCTATCGGGTCGTTGTGATTATCCGTTGCATCTGGGGCTGACCGAAGCCGGTATGGGATCTAAAGGTATTGTGGCTTCTACCGCAGCGATGGCCGTACTATTGCAAGAGGGTATCGGCGATACGATCCGTGTATCACTGACCCCAGAACCCAATGGTTCGCGTTCACTTGAGGTCCAGGTGGCCCAGGAATTGTTGCAGACTATGGGGCTGCGTGCCTTCACCCCATTGGTGACGGCTTGTCCCGGCTGTGGACGAACCACCAGCGTGTTCTTTCAGGAACTGGCTGCTGAAGTTCAGAGCTATGTGCGCGGTGCAATGCCGCAATGGCGTGAGCAATTCGATGGCGTCGAGAATATGACGCTCGCCGTCATGGGCTGCATCGTTAATGGGCCGGGCGAAAGTAAACACGCCAATATTGGTATTTCTTTGCCAGGGACTGGCGAAGTACCAGCAGCACCCGTGTTTGAAGATGGCGTAAAAACCGTGACGCTGCGTGGCGATCATATCGCCAACGAATTCAAAGAAATTATTGACCGGTACGTCGCGCGTACCTATCAACGGAAAGCCTGAGCATGAGTAACCGGTTACAAGCCGTCCGCGGCATGAACGATATCCTGCCCGACGAAGCAGAATCCTGGGAATGGCTGGAAGAAGCACTGCGCGCCTGGCTCAAAAGCTATGGCTACCGTCCAATACGCATGCCGATCGTTGAACCAACGCCCTTGTTTAAAAGAGCCATTGGCGAGGTAACTGATATTGTTGAAAAGGAAATGTATTCCTTTGTCGACAGCCTCAACGGCGAAGCACTTACGTTGCGCCCAGAAGGCACGGCAGGTTGCGTGCGCGCTGTTATTCAGCACAACGTTGCTGCAGAGCGGCCACAGCGGCTGTATTACATGGGACAGATGTTCCGTCACGAACGTCCGCAGAAGGGCCGTTACCGTCAGTTTCATCAGGTAGGTGTTGAAGCCTTTGGATTTACGGGGCCGGATGTTGATGCAGAGCAGATTCTGATGAGTGCACGTCTCTGGCAGGATCTCGGTCTGGATAACGTGCGATTGGAAATCAACAGCCTGGGACAACCAGAAGAGCGCGCGGCACATCGTGCTGCGCTGATTACCTACTTCGAAGCACATCAGGATCAACTGGATGAAGACGCAAAGCGTCGACTGCATAGTAATCCGCTGCGAATTCTGGATACTAAAAACCCGGCAATGCAGTCGCTGGTGAATGAAGCGCCGCGCTTAATGGATTATCTAGGCACTGAATCTTTGGCGCATTTTGAGCGTGTTCAGTCGTTGGTGCGCCACGCCGGTATTTCGTTTACGGTAAACCCGCGTCTCGTGCGAGGCCTCGACTATTACAACCTGACTGTATTTGAATGGGTTACCGATGCTTTGGGTGCCCAGGGCACCGTTTGTGCCGGTGGACGTTATGACGGCTTGGTTGAACAACTGGGTGGAAAACCAACACCGGCTTGTGGCTTTGCGCTGGGTATTGAGCGATTGCTGGCACTGCTGGAAGATGCGGGCAACCTGCCAGCCGCTGAAGCGCCGGATGTCTACATTATTCACCAAGGTGATGCAGCGGCAGCACTGGCAATCCGTGTCGCAGAGAGTTTGCGTGACACCGGGCTCAATGTGATTTACCACTGTGGTGGCGGTAGCTTCAAGTCTCAAATGAAGCGTGCAGACAACTCCGGGGCCCCCTTGGCAGTGATTATTGGCGATGACGAAGTAACCAGCGGTCAGGTTACCGTCAAGGCCATGCAACAGAAAGACTGGGTTGAAGGAGATGCAGCAAATAATCAGGTGCGCGTCGCACTGGATGATCTTGCGGAGCACATCATGTCACAATGGGCGGAAAGTGACCTCGGTCAGGGCTTTTAAGCCTAAAGAATTAGCATAGGACAAGAAAAATGGCAGTGTATGACCTTGAAGAGCAGGAACAGATAGCGGCCCTCCGCAGCTGGTGGAAGCAATACGGTGGCTGGGCAGTCGGTATTTTGCTGATCATCGCGCTCGGCGGGCTGGGCTGGTATGGGTGGCAAAGTTATTTGAAAACGCAGAATGCCGAAGCCAGCCGTGTATTTTTGGTACTGCAGCAGGCAAGTGCCCAGCAAAATACAGCGCAGGTAAAACAGGCCGCAGGTGAGTTGGTTAATCAATACCCGCGTAGCCAGTTTGCTTCGTTGGGTGCTTTGTTAGCCGCGACGACGCTTGAAGCAGCCGGCGATGCCAAGAGTGCCGAGGCACAGCTGATCTGGGTTGCCGATAATGCCAAAGACGCTGTACGTGGTGTGGCGCGTTTGCGTCTGGCAGGCATACAGATGGATCAGAAAGACTACGATGCAGCACTGAAAACACTTTCAGAAACTGCGCCTCCGGGGTTTGCTGCACGATTTGATGCGGCTCGAGGGGATATCTACGTTGCCCAAGGCAAACTGGTCGAGGCCCGAGCAAGTTATGACGCAGCCTTGAAAAATCTGGATGCGAATACGAAAGAGGTCACGCCGAATTCGGAATTTGCCGGCAGCGAACCCGGCCAGCTATTGCGCCGACTTGTTGTGGAAAAGCGTGACGCGTTGACCACGAACGTCGCAACGGGAAAGTAAGGTCATGATACAAATCCAGCCAATTCGTCAAACACAGACAGCCATTGTGGCGGTTGTGCTGGCGTTGTCGCTGGCGGGTTGTGGCCTGTTTGGCAGTTCAAAAGCAAAACCGACACCGCTCACACCGATTGTAGAGCGGGTGAGTACGGTCCCGGATTGGAAAGCATCGGTAGGCAAGGCAGGTACCTTTACTTTTTTGCCCGCGAGTGGCGGCCCCGTTGTGCTGGCGGCCTCGCGTGACGGTACCGTCGTTCGTTTAGATAATGGCAAGGAAACTTGGCGAACGAGCGCTGGTCAAAAGCTGTCGTCCGGTACAGCCAGCGATGGGCGCCTGGTGGTTGTTGGCACCTATAAGGGTGACGTGCTCACCTTTGATTTTGAGACAGGCAAGCCGGGTTGGGTGGCTAATGTCAAAGGTGAACTTGTAGCCCCGGCAGCAATTACCGAAGGCCTGGTTATTGTTCGCACGAGCGATAACCGTGTCATTGCGCTGGATGCATTGGATGGTAAGCAGCGCTGGAATTATCAACGTAGCAATCCGCCACTGGCTGTGCGCTCGATGGCGCCGCCGTTACCGTTTGGTCCCTTTGTTATGGTCGGTATGCCGGGCGGTAAAATTTTTGCGCTTTCCCTGCAGAATGGTGCCCCCGCATGGGAAGGAACGGTTTCTGTGCCGCGGGGCGCGACCGAGCTTGATCGCGTGTCTGATGTCGTCACTGTGCCCGCAGTGCAAGGGCCTCTCATGTGTGCTGTTGCCTTCCAGGGCCGTGCAGCGTGTTTCGATATGCAGGGTGGCAATCAGATATGGTCACGTGAGGTGACGTCTGTGGCTGGCATCACTATGGATGATCGTCGGGTCTTTATTCCGGATGAGCAGGGCGTAGTCCATGCCTTTGATCGTAATACGGGGGCATCTGTCTGGCGTCAGGACAAACTCAAGTACCGTAATCTATCTGCGCCTGTTGCCTTGCCTTTAGGCTTGGTCGTTGGGGATGCCGAAGGCTTCCTGCATGTACTTGATCGTGACAACGGCGAATTTATCAGTCGTTTGAATGTGGGTGGCGATGGTGTCATGTCTATTCTTCCGGCGCTTGGCCCTAATACTGTTCTCCTCCAGACGCGAGGCGGATCTCTCATGGCGGTAACGTTGCAATGAAACCTACAATTGCCCTAGTTGGCCGTGCCAACGTTGGTAAGTCCACACTATTTAATCGTCTCACCCGCTCGCGGGATGCGATTGTTGCCGATGTGCCCGGTTTAACGCGGGACCGTCACTATGGTCACGGCAAGATGGGGCGCAAGGGGTTTCTGGCCATCGATACCGGTGGTTTTGAGCCAAAGTCACGCGAAGGCATTAAGCAGGAAATGGCCCGCCAGACCGAGCAGGCTATCCATGAAGCCGACCGCATCGTTTTTGTTGTGGACGGTCGAGAAGGTCTCACGCCGCTTGATAAAGATATTGCGCAATTGCTACGCCGGATTAACCGGCCGGTCCTGCTAGCGGTCAATAAAGTTGAAGGCATGGATCGTGGCGTCGTTGCCGCCGACTTTCATGAGCTAGGTCTAGGTGAGCCACATCCTATTTCAGCTGCTCATGGTGAAGGTGTCCGCAGTCTGATTGATGAGGCACTTGAAGACTTTCCGGATGATCCGGAAGAGGAAGAAGATGCCGATCGTATTCCACGTGTAGCGATTGCGGGCCGTCCGAACGTTGGCAAGTCCACACTGATTAATGCATTGCTTGGTGAAGAGCGTGTGATCGCTTTTGACCAACCAGGTACGACACGAGACGCCATTGAAATTGATTTCGAACGCGGCGATAAAAAGTACCAGCTGATTGATACGGCGGGGGTGCGCCGTAAGGGTCGTGTTTTTGAAGCGATCGAAAAGTTCTCGGTAATTAAAACCTTGCAGGCCATCGAAGCTGCCAACGTTGTTATTCTGGTACTGGATGCACAGCAGGACGTGGCAGATCAGGATGCCCACCTGGCCGGCTTCATCAAGGAGTCTGGGCGAGCATTGGTTGTTGCGATCAATAAATGGGATGGCATGGATGCCTATGATCGTGAACAGTGCAAGATCGCTATCGAGCGCCGATTCAAGTTCCTCGACTTTGCCAGCTTTCATTACATTTCAGCCAAAGAAGGTAAGGGGCTTGATGCAGTGATGCGTTCAGTCGATAAGGCCTACGCGGCTGCTATGGCTAAGCTGCCAACGCCGCAACTGACACGGGTGCTGATTGATGCCGTTGCTCGCCAGACGCCTCCGCGCCACGGCATTTTCCGACCAAAGCCACGTTACGCGCACCAGGGCGGTATGAATCCGCCGCTGATCGTGATTCACGGCAATGCGTTGAACCATATTCCGGACAGCTACAAACGCTTCCTTGAGCATTGCTTCCGCGATCATTTCCATCTGCAGGGCACCCCGTTGCGCGTACAGTTCAACGTCTCGCACAACCCCTACGCAGATGATTGATCGAATTCTGTGCGCAAAATCCTTTGCGCATTCCGGATTTTTGCTTTAAATTGAGTCCATCAAGCGCTGAATCAGCCTCCGATCCCCCCGCAATAATCAGAAGAAAGCGGAGTAATAACAATGACAAATAAGGGCCAGTTGCTGCAAGACCCATTCCTCAACGCATTACGTCGGGAGCATGTGCCGGTTTCGATCTATCTGGTCAACGGCATCAAGCTTCAGGGACAAATCGAATCATTTGACCAATATGTGGTGTTGTTACGCAACACAGTGACTCAGATGGTTTACAAGCATGCTATCTCAACGGTGGTGCCGGCACGTGCCGTTACCTTCAGTCAGGATCAGCCTGAAGCATGACGGTTAACGACCCGGCACTGGCCGGGTTGTCAGATCCCCGTTTAGCCAGAAAATCTGCGCAGAGCCGCTCGGCTGAAGAGGCTAAAGAGCGTGTGCTTATCGTGCAGGTCGACTTCGGCGATCTGGATCTGGAAGAGGCCATAGAAGAAGTTCGCATGCTTGCCGAATCGGCCGGCGCGGAAGTAGCCGATGTGCTGACCTGCCGCCGGGATCGTCCGGATGTAGCGCTTTTCGTAGGTTCGGGCAAAGCCGAGGAAATCGGTCAGTATGCCAAGGCGCTTGATGCCGGTTTAGTAATTTTCAATCACAGTCTGTCGCCTGTGCAGCAGCGTAATCTGGAACAGGTCGTCCATGGCCGCGTGATTGATCGCACCAGCCTTATTCTCGATATTTTTGCGCTGCGTGCCCAAAGCGCCGAGGGTAAGCTCCAGGTTGAGCTTGCCCAACTTGAGCATCTGGCCTCTCGACTCATCCGCGGATGGACCCACCTGGAGCGGCAGCGAGGCGGGATCGGGATGCGGGGCCCTGGGGAAACCCAGTTGGAAACAGATCGCCGGTTAATTGGCACACGCGTCAAAATGCTCAAGGAGCGGCTCGCCCGTCTGGCAAAGCAGCGCCGGACCCAAGGGCGGGCGCGTAGTCGTCAGGGCGTATTGACCATTTCTCTGGTGGGTTACACCAATGCCGGTAAATCAACTCTTTTTAATGCGCTGACGCATTCGGGAGCCTACGCCGCAGATCAACTTTTTGCCACACTGGACACCACTGTACGACGGGTCTGGTTGCCAGAGGCAGGTAATGTCGTGGTTGCGGATACCGTCGGCTTTATTAGGGCACTACCGCATACGCTGGTCGAGGCTTTCAAAGCCACGCTGGAAACAACAACTCAGGCCGATTTGCTGCTGCACGTCATTGATGCCGCCAACCCGGCGCGTGACCAGCAAATCGCTGAAGTTAATAAGGTTTTGGCCGAAATCGGGGCCAGCCATGTGCCGCAGATTCTGGTCTATAACAAGTGTGATCTCACCGCTGCCGAGCCCGGAGTGGAGCGGGATCCCTATGGTAAAATTACACGTGTACGACTTAGTGCCCAAACCGGCGCGGGTCTTCCCTGGTTAAGAGCGGCAATTGCCGAATTTGCCCACCCGGAATCTGAACACTCTGGGTCTGCCAGCCAACCTTCGGAGTTAGCGCCGCCCCCGCTGTTGCCGCCTGATGTCGATCAATGATCCCCAATGGGGAAATAGCCACCGACCGGAACAAAAAGATCCGGAGCAGGCACCAGATAACACTGGTGCGGAGCCGGTGCAACCCGATGCTGGCGGACAGGGTGCTGAATCACAATCTAAGCCACCGGTAGAGCCGCCCGTAGGGGAGCCTAAGAAGCCGGCGGGTCCGCCGGAAGGGCCGCCTGATCTGGAAGTGCTCTGGCAACAATTGGTTCATAGTGCGCGTTGCAAACTGGCAGCGCTCTTGCGTCGCGAGCCACCGCCACCGCCCGCAACGATCAAAGCTGCACCGGTTGTGACTCAGGAGGTTGCCGATGAGCCGCTGAACTGGCAGGCCCTTTCAGTAAAAAGCTGGTTGATGGGCGTTGCCTTACTGCTAGGCGCATGGCTCATGAGTGGCTTTTATCTGGTGGATGCCAATCAGCGTGGTGTGTTGAGTCGTTTTGGTGTTATCGCGAGCACGGAAGATCCCGGCTGGCATTGGCGTTGGCCATATCCGCTGGAGAGCGTTCGTCTGGTCAACGTCACCAGCGACCGAACGCTGGAAGTGGGCGTGCCCGCATCAGCTAACCGACAAGCCCCGGTATTGATGCTTACCGCAGACCAGAACCTTGCAGGCTTGGGGTATGCCGTTGTTTACCAGGTGGTAGACCCTGTGGCTTATTTGAGTCGCATTGAAACGCCGAGTGACCTACTGGGATTAGTGGCTGAAACAGCATTGCGTCAGGAAGTGGCGCAACAACCGCTATCGATACTGCAAGGGCTGCTCAATAAGCCAGGTACAGAGAATGCCAGTTCGCCAGTGCTAGAAGACGTACGCCAACAGGCACAACAAAAGCTAGATACACTTAAAGCCGGTATACAGATCAAATCGATCCAGATTAAAGACATTGCATTGCCAGGACCGGTCGTTCAGGCCATCAAACAGGCAGATCAAGAGGCTCAAGCCCAGATCAAAGCATTGCGGGAAGCGCAGTCTGCCGCCGGCGAAAGCGTTATCAAAGCGCGCAAGCTAGCTAATCAACTGCAGGCAGAAACCGCGGGTTATACCCAGGAACTCGATGTGGCGGTGATGCGTATCAACACGGCCAATCCAAAGCCAGAGAGTGATGCTGCACTCAATCAACTGGCAGAGGCTAATGTCCGGTTGCGTCAGCAATACCCATTGGTATTCGACAGCTATGCCGATCTCGTGGCTAAAACTCAAGCGGGTAGCCAGAAAAAATCCAAGGCAGCGCCAAGCGGTGGCGATGCTAGCGCACCTAAAACAACCGATTGGCGTGATCGAGAGCTAATGCGAAATCGTGATCGGGTTGATCGTCCGGGGAGCGGCTCATGACCACAGCAGAGAGCCCAAAGGTAGACCGCCGGTTTTCACTGGGCCGTTTAGGTGCGGCTGCGCTAATTTTGGCGTTGCTATTGGCCATCTTTTCGGTCGTCATCGTTGAAACGGGACAGGTTGGCGTTGTAATCCGAACGGGTGCCGATGCGCCATCGCGCGTACTTGATGAACCGGGGTTTTATGTGCGCCTGCCTTTTGCCGAAAGAGTTTGGCTTATTGATACCCGCTTGCAAACAGATGAGCAGAGTGCGCCGCAAGCTTATACCACCCAGGATGGTCAGACACTGCAGCTTGCAGCATGGGTGGCCTGGCGCGTGAGCGATCCAATCCTCTTTAATACCAGCACAGCATCCGGTAAAAATCCGGCTGGAGAACGCGTCTTAAGCGCGCTGGGCAAATCGCTCACCACTTTTGCCCAGGGGCAGAGTGTGGCCAGTCTTCAACAAGGGCCAGCTGTCGATGACCTGGCACAGTGGCTTAGCCAGGTGAACGTCGACCTGGCGTCATTGGGTATTGCTGCCGAACAGGTGGGCCTGCGTCAGGTGTCTTTGCCTGATGCGGCAAATGAAGTGATATACAAAAAGATGGCATCTGGTCGCCTCCAGGCCGAGCAGCGACTCGTGCAAGGCCTGTCTAGTGATGAGCAGCAGCTGGTTGCCTTGCAGAACAAACAACGCGATCAAGTGCTCGGTGATGCCTATAGCCAAGGCCAGCAGCAACGCCAGATGGCCGAATCAAAACTGATCGCTGCCTATGCCCGACAGTATGGTCAGGCAGCGGCTATCCAGGATCGGTTGAAGGAGCCACCACCTGCAACGGCTCCAGTCTCTACTCCGGCCGGGGCTGAGCCCGCCCGGTCCGAATAACCTATCAAATCAAGAGTGCCTGCATGAACGACACGATCTGGTTGGCGATTGCCCTGATGCTCGTATTTGAGGGTATGCTCCCATTCATTTCGCCGCGCATGTGGCGTGAAACTTTCGAACGCATGATCCAGCTGCGTGATGGTCAGCTCCGTTTTCTAGGTCTGACGGCCATGCTTGCCGGCGTGCTTATTCTTACTGTACTGCGTCAAACATCATGATGAAGTGGTTGTTGCCCGAATCCGTTGCCGATGCGTTGCCCGACGAGGCCGCCCGTCTTGAAACCTTGCGCCGTCGCTTGCTGGACCTGTACCAGACCCATGGCTATGAACTTGTTCAGCCGCCATTGATCGAATACTTGGACTCCTTGTTAACCGGTGCGGGCCGCGACCTTGATCTCCGTACATTCAAGCTGGTCGACCAGGACTCTGGCCGCATGCTGGGTGTTCGCGCCGATATGACTGCACAAGTCGCCCGCATTGATGCACATTTGCTCAATCGTCCCGGTGTCGTGCGCCTTTGCTATTGCCATAGCGTCTTGCATGCACAACCGGCCGACATGCAGGCCAGCCGCGAACCGTTTCAGTTGGGCGCAGAGATTTATGGCTATGCCGATTTGCCGGCGGATCTGGAGATAGTCCGCCTGGCCGCTGCAACACTGCAGGCGGCAGGTGCGCCAGCGGCCCGTATTGACCTGGGTCATATGGGCATATTCCGGACACTGATGACCCTGGCAGGTGTCTCCGGCGAAGGTGAAGAACATTTCTTCAAGTTGCTTCAGCGCAAGGATATTCCAGCGCTGGATAGCGAAACGGTTAACTGGCGTTCGGAACTGCGCGCAGCCATGCTGGCTTTGCCGCGCTTGTATGGCGATCACACCGTATTGGCCAAGGCGCGTGAAGTCCTGCCGAAGGTTCCGGCAATTCACAAAGCGCTGGATGATCTGGATGCGCTGATCCGTCAGGCGCCGGATCTGCCTCTTTACCTGGATCTCTCTGATCTGCGTGGCTATCATTACCACAGTGGCATTGTGTTTGCTGGATATTGTGCCGGGCATAGCACCGCGATGGTTTTGGGTGGCCGGTATGATGGCGTAGGTGCTGCATTCGGTCGGGCGCGTCCGGCGACGGGCTTCTCCCTGGATATCCGGGAGCTGTGTCTGCTAGCAGCATTGCCAGTGATGGCAGCCGGTGTTTTCGCACCTGCATTACCATCCGACGCCAGTGCCGAAGAGCAACTTGCACGAGCTGCTGCCATCCAGCGTTTGCGTGAGCGTGGTGAACGTGTTGTTGATGCGCTCCCGGGCGAGTTACAAGAGACAAAGGGTAGCGGGGTTGTATACAGCGGCGGGACATGTGATCGTGTCTTGATCCAGATGCAGGGTAAGTGGGTCGTTCAGGCCTGCTAACCCGATTTTTCGATTCATTTTTCTTAGAACAGACGTAACGTATGGCTAAAAATATCGTAGTAGTGGGTACCCAGTGGGGTGACGAAGGTAAGGGCAAGATCGTCGACTGGCTAACGGATAACGCGGGCGGTGTCGTGCGTTTCCAGGGTGGGCATAATGCCGGCCACACGCTCGTTATTGGCGAAAAGGAATATAAGCTCAACCTCGTGCCATCGGGCATCGTGCGTGATGGCGTGCATTGCTACATCGGCAATGGCGTGGTGCTGGACGTGCATCATCTGCTGAGCGAAATCGCCACCCTGGAAGCCGACGGACTCAAGGTGCGCGGTCGCGTGACCATTAGCCCGGGCTGTCCGGTTATTCTGCCTTATCACTCGGCGCTCGATCGTGCACGTGAAGCCAAGCGTAGCAGCGACACCAAGATTGGTACCACGGGTAAAGGTATTGGCCCGACCTACGAAGACAAAGTAGCTCGCCGTGCGCTACGCGTTTACGATTTGTTCCATCCGGAAACGCTGTCGGCCAAACTCAAGGAAGTACTGGAGTACCACAATTTTGTGCTGACCCAGTATCTAGATGCCGAGCCGCTTGATCACGCCACTATTCTGGCGCAGGCCCTGTCGGATGCCGAACAGATTAAACCGATGGTCGGCGATGTATCAGCCGCCCTCTATGCGGCCAACAAGGCGGGTCAGAACCTGCTGTTCGAAGGTGCCCAGGGCACCTTGCTCGATATCGATCACGGCACCTATCCATTTGTGACGTCATCCAACTGTGTGGCCGGTCAGGCCTCGGCTGGTACGGGTGTGGGGCCGGGTATGTTGCATTACATCCTGGGTATTACCAAGGCATATACCACCCGCGTGGGTGGTGGTCCGTTCCCGACTGAGCTCGATATCGAAACCGAAGGTTTGCCGGGTTATCAGATGTCCACAGTTGGCCGTGAATTCGGGACCGTGACTGGCCGTAAGCGTCGTTGTGGCTGGTATGACGCCGCTGCCATGCGTCGTTCTGCCATGATCAATGGATTGACCGGCCTATGTATCACTAAGCTGGATGTGCTCGATGGCATCAAAGAACTGAAAATCTGTACAGGTTACAAACTGGACGGCAAAACGCTGGATCTGTTGCCGTTGGGTGCAGACGACGTAGCGCGTTGTGAGCCGATCTACGAAAGCATGCCGGGTTGGTCTGAAACCACTTTCGGCGTCAAACGCTGGGAAGATCTACCGCAGGCCGCACGTGATTACCTGTTGCGACTCGAACAAGTAACGGGTGTTCCGGTAGCCATTGTCTCTACCGGCCCTGAACGGGATGAAACGATTGTTCGTGTTCACCCTTTCGCTTAATCAAGCACTATCGAGCCCGCAGATGCGGGCTCGATGCATTTAAGGCTGCATCTTGAGTTTTGGCCGATTGGCACCATCTGTATGTCATGAAGTTGTGAGGGACACCGATGTTTAATGATGCTAAAGTGCCCCACAAAACAAAAAACCCGCACAAGGCGGGTTCAATGTTATTCGTTGGTGCCCAGGAGAGGACTCGAACCTCCACGGAGTTACCCGCTAGTACCTGAAACTAGTGCGTCTACCAATTCCGCCACCTGGGCAGGTGCGAAGAAACAGAATTATAGAAGAAAGAATGAAAATGTCAAAGAATTCCAACCGGGTTGCCAAAATACGACGACTCGATCCCTTCTACGATAGGGAAAAAGAGAAGTACGAAAACCCGCTGCCATCGCGCGAGTACATGATGCAAACGCTGGAAGCTGCCGCGTGTCCGATGAGTGAATCGGCCCTGGCAGCCAAGCTCGCTATTAACGATGATGAGCAGATTCCCTTTGAGCGCCGCATTCGTGCCATGGAGCGCGAAGGTCAGCTCATGCGCAATCGCAAAGGTGCGTTGATTCTGCCGAATAAGGCAGACCTAGTGGCATGTCGTGTTGAGGGGCATCCTGATGGTTTCGGGTTTGCCCGCCCAGAAACTTCAATCGGTCGCGATAAGAGTGCCGACATCTTTCTGGATAACCGCCAGATGGAAAAAGCGTTGCATGGCGATCGTGTCCTCGTGCGCGTGACGGGTACCGATCGTCGTGGTCGGCCAGAAGGCAGTATCGTTGAAGTCACAGAGCGCGCCAATACAGAAGTCGTTGGCCGTGTGTTTGACGAATACGGTGTGCGTTACGTCGTGCCGGAAGATCGTCGTTTGCACACGCGTATCGTGCTGGCTGGCGAACCGGTGCCGAGCGGACGTTCGCGTCGCCCCCGCAAGGGCGAAGCAGCCACGCCAGAAATTCTGCCGGGTCAGGTGGTCGTTGCCGAGATACTCGAACAACCTGGTAAGCGCACGCTACCGGTAGGGCGCATCAAAGAAGTGCTGGGTAACTATGCCGATCCGGGGATGGAAATTGAGATCGCTTTGCGTAAGCACGATCTACCCTTCGAGTTTCCTAAAGCCGTGATTGACGAAGCCGCCAAGCTACCCGAAGAAGTGATTGTTGATCGTGATCTGGGTAAACGGGAAGATCTGCGTGATCTGCCTCTGGTTACCATCGATGGTGAAACCGCTAAAGACTTCGATGACGCCGTTTTTGCGGAAGCATTGCCGAAGGGTAAGGGGTGGCGCCTGGTCGTGGCCATTGCCGACGTGTCGCATTACGTACAGCCTGGATCCGCGCTGGATACGGAAGCCGTGGCCCGGGGCAACTCGGTCTATTTCCCGCGTCGTGTGATTCCCATGCTGCCGGAAAAACTTTCCAATGGCCTGTGCTCGCTCAATCCGGATGTTGATCGGCTGGCTATGGTTTGTGATGCGCAGATCGATCCTAGTGGAGAAGTCGCCAAATATCGTTTTTATCCGGCCGTGTTCCGATCGCGCGCACGCCTGACCTATAACCAGGTATGGAGTTGGCTCTCCGGAGAAGCGCAACCCGTAACGCCCGTGCATCTTGCCGTTCAGCCACAGCTACATACGTTGTATGCGCTCTTTAAAACCTTGCATGCGGCACGCTTCAAGCGTGGCGCCATCGATTTCGACACAGTTGAAACGCAGATGCGCTTTAACGAGCAGGGCAAAATCGAAGCCATTGTGCCGGTCATTCGCAACGATGCGCATCGTCTGATCGAAGAGTGCATGCTGGCCGCTAATGTGTGTGCCGCTGATTTTCTGGAAAAGAAAAAGCAACCGGGCCTCTTCCGTATTCACGGCACGCCAGCACCTGCCAAGCTTGAGGCGCTTCGAGATTTCATGAAAGAGTTTGGTCTGGGCCTGGACGGCGGTGATTCACCAACGGGTAAAGACTACGGCAAGCTGCTGGATCAGATTCGTGAACGCCCGGATTTCTCCCTGCTACAAACGATCCTGCTCCGTTCCATGCAACAGGCAATTTATAGCCCGGACAATATTGGTCACTTTGGTCTGGCGTACGAGTACTACACGCACTTTACATCGCCTATTCGCCGCTATCCCGATCTGCTGGTTCACCGTGCGATCAAGGCTGCGCTCAAATTTGAAAAAGTGACGCTGCCTGCAACGGAAGCCGCCTGGGAAGAGATCGGCCTGCATTGTTCGGCGACCGAGCGCCGTGCCGATGAAGCAACGCGTGATGTCGAGGCATGGCTTAAGTGCTATTACATGCAGGATCGTATTGGCGAGGTGTTTGACGGCACCATCTCCGGTGTCACCGCCTTTGGCGCCTTCGTTACGCTGGATCAGGTGTATGTGGAAGGCCTTGTGCATATTTCAGAACTGGGCACGGATTACTTCCACCATGATCCAATCCGGCATTGCCTGATAGGCGAACGGACCAAACAGCAATATCGAGTCGGAGATAGACTGCGTGTGAAGTTGGTGCGTGCCGATCTGGAAAGCAACCGCATTGACTTTGTACCGGCAACGGCAATTGATGAAGCAGTACAGCCAACTGAATCGACCCGCAGCGATCGAGATGTGCTCGCGCTGGAACGTAGCCGTAAAACCGGTCGTCCGGTTGCCGTCGAGCGGCACCTATTGGATGTTGAGCTCGAGCAGGACAAATCTACAGGAGCCAAAAAAGGGGCGTCGACGGCTAAGCCAGGCACGCCTGCAGGCAAGTCACGTGTTCTGGGCCGGCATCCATCGGGGAGCAAACGTAGCGCGGGCACGGGCAATCCTGCTGGCAAGCCAGCCCACAAAGGCAAACCGAAATCTAAAGCCAAATCGAAACCAGCTGCGCCAATTGCCGTAAAATCCGGCGCTGCGCCCAAACCTGCAGCAAAGTCCGCTGCAAAGAAGGCCACACCTAAATCTGGCCCTGCCAAGCCGAAGACTGCTAACAGCAAGCCAGCGGCTAAACCTAAAGCCAAACCCAAGGCCAATTCCAGTAACCGCAGTCGACGAGCTACCTCATGAGCAGTAATACCCGTTTGATTCATGGCTTCCATCCCATCATGGCGCGTCTGCGTCATGATCCGGAAAGCGTTAAAGAAATCTATCTGGACAGCAATCGTCAGGACAGACGGGTGAAGGACCTGTTACGCCTAGCCGAGCAGGCCAGTGCCCGCGTTGTTGCTGTCGAGCATCCGCGTATTGAAGGTATGGCACCTAATGCAAGGCATCAGGGCGTTATTGCTCGAGTTGATGCACGACAGAAAGCACTGCATCTGGATGATGTGCTCGACACGCTGGAAGAGCCCCCATTCTTATTGGTGCTGGATGGCATTACCGACCCGCGCAATCTGGGTGCCTGTCTACGGGTTGCTGATGCTGCCGGAGTTCATGCCGTAATTGCACCCAAGGATCGTGCCGTTGGTTTAACCGATGTTGCAATGAAAGCCGCATCAGGTGCCGCTGAAACTGTGCCTTACATCATGGTAACCAACCTGGCCCGAACGCTGCGCGAATTAAAAGAACGAGACATCTGGGTTGTTGGCACAGCCGGTGAAGCCAGCGAAGATCTTTATACCGCTCAGTGGCCGGTGGCCATGGCCTGGGTGATGGGTGCCGAAGGTGATGGCATGCGTCGTCTCACAAGAGAGACCTGTGATGCGTTGGTGCACATCCCGATGGCGGGTTCAGTGGATAGTCTGAACGTCTCTGTTGCTGCGGGTGTTTGTTTGTTTGAAGCCGTTCGTCGGCGCCGTACTTAAACGCGCAGATCAGCGCCCGGCATTCGCCCGGGCGTGATCAATATCTGCAGGATTTTTTTCGTCGGTATAAAGCTTTGCCGATGAGGGATTTGCGCCATTGCTACAAAACACCTCAACATTAGCGAGCGGCCGATCTTTGTGCAGAATCTCGATAGCACAACGGCCATAAACCGATTCAATCGTCGCTAATACGTTGCGGGCGTAGTCAGTCTGTAGTTTGCTATCCAGAATCAGATTAGCCAGCAAAACCCCATTGGGTTTAAGTACGTTGCGAGTATCCAGCCAGAATTCACGGGTAATCAGATGGCTTGGAATGTTGTGATGGGAACTATAAACATCGACGACTACCGCGTCGTATCGGCTTCCCGTTTGGGTTGCCGCATTGGCTACAAAATGCCGCGCATCATCCACGACAAACTTGCCACGAATCGGTTCGTGGAGAAACTGTTGTTCTGCAATCTTCTGGATCTGCGGATCGATGTCGACGTAGGTGTAACGGTTATGTGGTTCTCGGTGCGATAGCGTAAATCCACCGGCACCCAGAACCAGAATATCGCTATCTTTAAGTTTCAGATCATTAAGAAGCGTCTGTCTCAGATAATCGATATAGCGGGCATAGCGTGGCGGCGAACCATCGCTAATCAGCGAGGCTGTAGAACTATTCACTTTAAATACCCGAACCGGTTCGCCGTCTGCGGTTTGAGTCGGTATCACCGAATAGTCCGCGTAGGCCGTTTCAGTGATTAATTGTGGTTCGTTGAGGAATTGGCCACGGATCATGGGCACGTTCAGACTAATGATCAATAACGTTGAGGCAAGAAATACCAGCAGTACTTGCCAGCCGTGCGTGTTCACTTCAGGTGCGCGCTGTAGCCTTAAGGCGCCAATCAGGAGAAAGAGCGCGCACAGAGCAACGGCCGCGGAAATCCCCAGCCATTGCATCACAAGTACAGATAGGCCGAGCGAACCAAGGAATGAGCCCAAGGTTGACCAGTAAAGCGCCATACCACTAGCCTCACCTGTGCGCCTGGTTTGCATCAGATTGGTAAGGGCGGGGACTGTTTGTCCAAGTAGCCAGGCCAGCGGGCAGAGAATGCCACCGATCAATAGACTGTAGGCAAGCCAAACGGGTACGACGTGCTCGAATAGGCCGTTAACGAAAGGTGTCGAGAAGCCGATACCCAGGAGCAGGGCAGCAATCAGAAAATTGCGTGCAACGACCTGTAGGTAACGGTCATTGATTCTGGCGCCGGCGGCATATCCCAGAGCAAGCGCAAGCAGAAAGAAGCCAATGGTCGGCGCCGTAACGACAATAGAACTGCCGATATGGGGCACCAGACGACGAAGCGCAATGATCTCCGCGCCGAGGGAGCAAAAGCCCTCGATGAAAACAATAACGGGGATGAGCAGTGCTGGCATCCCCCAATGTTACAGGAGCATGCCAGCGCCGACGGTATTGTTGGTGGCTTCGTCAATCAGGATAAAAGCGCCTGTGCCGCGATTGTTCTTATAACTGTCACAGCAAATTGGCTGCGCCAGTCTAAGATTAATTGTGGCAATGTCGTTCATCTGTAACTGGGAAGGCGATGCGCCTTGTTCCAGCGTATTGATGTCCAGGCGGAACGGAATATCGGCAATCTTGGCCTTTACCGTGCGCGTTGTCTGACGCAGCGCATAGGTGCGGGCCCGATCCAGCGGCGTTTCTGAAAGCCAGCAGACCATGGCCTGGGCTTCTTTAACGACCTGGGGTGCCGTATCAGGGTGTGCAATCATATCGCCACGCGAGATATCGATCTCATCGGCCAGACGAATCGTTACGGATTGTTCTGCCACGCCTTCATTAAGAGCAACGCCACCGAGTTCAACATGGGTTACTTTACTGCGTTGACCGGAAGGCAGGGCGATCACCTCATCACCCGGACGCACAACGCCCGAACTGATGCGGCCCATAAAGCCTCGGTAATCATGCAGCTCTGGATTGGCAGAATCTTGCGGACGGCAAACCAGCTGGACCGGCATACGGAAAACTTCGTGGTGCGTTGATGTTTCGCTATGGCTGGTCGGAGCTCGCTCCAGAATTTCCAGTAATGTTGGGCCTTCATACCAGTTCATCGAATCGCCACGATCGACAATCATGTCGCCTTCAAGCGCAGACATCGGTACGTAACGTACATTTTCCAGGCCAATTGTCGCGGCGACTTGTGCAAATTCTTCCTGCAGCTTGGCAAAGACTTGTACGTCGTAATTCACCAGATCCATCTTGTTGATGGCAACAACGATTTGCGGAATGCCCAGCAATTGGCAAATCTTTGCGTGACGACGTGTTTGCGTCAGAATGCCGCGACGGGCATCAACCAGAATGATGGCCAGATCGGCTGTAGAAGCCGCGGTCACCATATTGCGGGTGTATTGTTCATGGCCAGGCGCATCGGCAATGATGTACTTCCGAGTTCCGGTCGAGAAGTAGCGGTAAGCGACGTCGATGGTAATGCCTTGTTCACGTTCAGCTTGCAGACCATCGGTCAGCAGGGACAGATCAATACTAGTTAAGCCACGGCGCTCCGATGTGCGCTCGAGATTGCTCAGCGTGTCGACCAGAATCGTCTTAGTATCAAACAGCAGGCGACCAATCAGCGTGCTCTTGCCATCATCGACGCTGCCACAGGTGAGGAAGCGCAGCAAACCATGATCTTCAATATGTTGTTGGCTAGTCATCAGAAGTAGCCCTCTTTCTTGCGTTGTTCCATGGCAGCTTCGCTGGCCTGGTCATCAAGGCGCGTGGCGCCACGTTCGCTGATCGTGGTGCCAGCGGTTTCGGTAATAATCTTTTCGATGCAGTCAGCGTCGCTGATTACCGGTGCGGTACAGCTGATGTCGCCAACCGTACGGAAGCGGACTTGCAGATCCACGACTTCTTCGCCCGGCTTGGCTGGGGTCAGATGCGTCACGGGGACAATGCCACCGCCCCGACGCACGATCGGGCGCGTATGGGCAAAGTAGATCGATGGCAGTTCAAGCTTCTCACGCTCGATGTATTGCCATACGTCCAGCTCGGTCCAGTTAGAGATCGGGAAGGCGCGCATGTGCTCACCTTTGTGTACGCGTGCGTTATACAGATCCCAGAGCTCCGGGCGTTGGTTCTTCGGGTCCCACTGACCAAAGTCATCGCGGAAGCTAAAGATACGTTCTTTGGCACGGGCCTTTTCTTCATCGCGGCGGGCGCCGCCAATCAGGCAGTCGAATTCAAATTCGGCAATCGTTTCGAGCAGCGTCACCGATTGGTGACGGTTGCGAGACTCATCAGCTGACTTCAATACAATCGTGCCGCGCTTCATGGAGTCTTCCAGCGAGCGAACAATCAGTCGTTCACCCAGTTCAGCGGCACGGCGGTCACGGAAGTCGATGACTTCCGGATAGTTGTGACCGGTATCGATATGCACCAGCGGAAACGGAAAGCGTGCTGGACGGAAAGCTTTTTCAGCAAGGCGTAGCATACAGATCGAATCTTTGCCGCCCGAGAAAAGTAACGCAGGGCGCTCACATTGGCCGGCAACCTCGCGCATGATCTGGATTGCTTCTGCTTCCAGCCAGTCGAGGTGAGAGAGAGTGGGGACAGGTTTTGACATAAGTTGCAATTTTACAGGGTTGTCTCAAGCGGTTTTTGTCGGGCGCTTATTTGGCACTCATTTAGCCTTGTGTAGGCCGCATTCCTTGGTTTCCGGGTTTTCCCACCACCAGCGACCAGCACGCACGTCTTCGCCCGGCGTAATGGCGCGGGTACAGGGCGCACAGCCGATGGAGGGGTAAAAGCGATCGTGCAGCGCGTTGTAAGGCACATCGTTCAGATCGATATAGGCCCAGATTTCCTTTTCCGACCACTCAATGAGCGGATTGAACTTCGGTAGATTGTTCAAGGTATCGAAATCTTCCCAGTCCATATTCTGACGCGTCACTGATTGCGCCGCGCGCAGACCGGTAATCCAGGCATCTTTGCCTTCTAGAACACGAGCGAGGGGTTCCAGTTTGCGAATCTGGCAGCAGGTTTTGCGATTGTCGACAGAATCATAAAAACCGTTGATGCCATGTTCGCGCACCCAGGGTTCCAGCTGTTTGTAATCGGGCGTCATGATTTCAATATCACGGCCATATTGCTGCTGCGCTTTGGCGAGCAGTGCATAGGTCTCTTCATTCAGACGACCTGTGTCTAGGGTAAAGATGCCGATCGGTAGATTGTCCTTGCAGATCATGTCCATCAGTACCATGTCTTCGGCACCGAGGCTGTTGGCCAATGCAACGTTGGGATGGCGATCAATGATCGTATTCAAGCGCGCCATCACCAGTGCAGATTTTTCTGCCACAGCAGCCACGAGTGCGACATCGGGTGCTGGGCGAGCAGCTGCTTTAGGCTGGCCGATGCTGGTAACGGAAGTACTTGTCATGAGCGTGCTCCGCCCCGGGTTGCATCGTCGCGATCGGCCCGGCGAAACAGCGGATCCGGATTGTCCGTCGAACCTTGGTAAGTATCCGGGAATGGCGTCAGGTGGCTCTGAGCCGTTGCTGGCGCAATTTTAGGGTCAAGGGCCAAGCTATCAAAGCCAACGCGCAGCATGAAGAACAGTTGATCAACCAGCACATTGCCTATCGCACGCAGTTCACCTGTGTACTTGTGATGATTACGTAGGCGCCAGGCGATGGAATAGCCACGGCCATCGGTAAATTTAGGAAAATCGATAGCAACCAGGGGCCATGCACCAAATTCAGCGGCCACAGCATTCAGGTCGTCAGCTGGCGAGAGCCAGATACCGATCTCGCCGGCACGAGCGCTGAGTGAATCTCGCTGAGCTAACCAGACATTAAAAGGCACGAGCCATTGGCCAGCCGCAACCGTTTGGGCTGCCGGATCAGCATCGGCTTCCAGGTGCAGCACTTGCCAGTTGTCGCTATGCACCTGGCCGTTTTTCAAAATCTCAGCCATTTGCGTTCTCCTTCTTCTTATTAGCTTTGTCACCATAGACACTGGTTTTGAACGGATCTATGCCAACGCGCACCACGGTATCGACGAAACGTTCTTCCGGTTCGCGCAGGCTGACGTAGGTTTCCAGTAGTTTTGTGACGACGTCTGGCATATCAGCGGCGGCAAACGATGGGCCAATCACTTTGCCTAAGCGTGTGTCATTACCCTGGCGACCACCAATGGTTACCTGGTACCACTCTTCATCATTCTTATCGACACCCAGCACCCCGATATGGCCCACGTGATGGTGGCCACAGGCGTTCATGCAACCTGAAATATTCAAGTCTAGTTCGCCGATGTCGTGCAGGTAATCGAGATCATCAAAACGCTCCATGATGGCCTTGGCAATCGGGATTGACTTGGCATTGGCCAGGTCGCAGAAGTCACCGCCGGGGCAGCAGATAATGTCGGTAAGCAGGCCAACCGTAGAGCTTGCCAGCTTAAGCGCTTTAGCTTTATCAAAGAGCTCTGGCAGCTTGCGTAGTTCGACATCGGACAGCACCAGATTCTGTTCGTGCGAGGAGCGCAACTCACCAAAGCTATAGGCTTCTGCCAGATCGGCTACGGCATCCATTTGCGTATCAGTGATGTCGCCAGGTGCCTGGCCTTTGGCCTTGAGCGATAACGTGACTGCACGGTAACCCGGTACGCGGTGAGCGTGGACGTTCTGTTGCACCCAACGGGCGAATGCCTTATCGCTGTTTAGGCGTGCTTCGTAACCCGCATCACTATCTGCAAGTGTTGCGTAGGGTGGCGCTGTGAAATATGCAGAGACGCGAGCCAGCTCTGCGTCGGTAATCGTGGCCGGGCCATCCTTCAGGCTTGCCCATTCTGCATCTACCTTGCGGCGGAATTCTTCAATGCCGAGGGCTTTCACCAGAATCTTGATGCGTGCCTTGTAAGGGTTATCGCGGCGACCTTCCAGGTTATAGACCCGGATGATGGCTTCCATATAGGAAAGCAGATGGCGCCATGGCAGCGCTTCGTGAATGATTTCGCCCAGAATTGGCGTACGACCCAGACCACCGCCCACCCAAACGCGGGCGAGCACATCGCCCTTGTTGTCGCGGTAGAGATGCAGGCCAATATCGTGTACCTGAACAACGGCACGGTCACGTTCGGCGCCGTGGACCGCAATCTTGAACTTGCGCGGCAGGAAAGCGAACTCCGGATGGAAGGTGCTCCACTGGCGAATGATTTCGGCCAGCGGGCGGGTATCCACAACTTCATCCGGCGCAATGCCCGAGAACTGATCACTAGTGATATTACGAATGCAATTGCCCGAAGTCTGAATGGCGTGCATTTCTACTTCGGCCAGACGGGCAAGCACATCCGGCACACGTGCCATCGGAATCCAGTTGTACTGCAGGTTATGACGCGTCGTGAAATGCGCATATCCCTTGTCTTCTTCGCGGGCAATAGCAGCTAATACGCGCAGCTGTGCCGCAGAGATCATCGCGTAAGGCACGGCAATACGCAGCATGGGTGCATGGCGCTGCATATAGAGGCCGTTCTGCAGTCGCAACGGACGGAACTCTTCTTCAGTCAGTTCGCCCGCTTGCCAACGTAACGTTTGGTCACGGAACTGATCTACCCGGGCCTTGACTAGGGCGCGGTCGTAATCGTCATAGCGGTACATAGGAGATCTCTATGGAACAGGTTTTATAAAAATTGGGATGGCGCATCAGGAAAGCACGAGCTTGGTGCCGATAATGACCAGCATGGTACCAAGCAGACTACGTAAAAACTTCTCCGGCACTTTGCTGGCAATGTGGCTACCAATCCAGATGCCAGGCAGCGACCCGAGTAGCAATGCGCCCAGCAGGTTGAAATCCACACTGCCCAGATACCAGTGGCCAATACCGGCAACGGCTGTTAGCGGCACAGCGTGGGCGATATCGCTGGCAACAATCTTTAGCGTGCCAATTCGTGGATACAGGAAGAATAGGGCGGTAACACCCAGCGCTCCCGCGCCTACGGATGAAATCGTGACCAGCACACCCAGAATGATGCCGACCACGATCGTAATCGGACCAACATGGCGCTGAATGAAAGAATCTTCGTGGTTGCGGGCGTAGCGCAATAACTTATCGCGCAGAAAAATGGCGCCGGCCGTTAGAAAGAGCGCAAACCCAAGGGCAACCGACATGATGTGCCCGATCTCTTTGCCATGGCCGGGCAGCTGCGATAGCACATAGAGCGTAATGGCTGCGGCTGGGATGCTGCCGGCGGCAAGACGACCAACAATGAGCCAGTCCACATGCCCCTTGCGCCCGTGCGCAACGGTGCCGCCGCACTTGGTGAGCGCTGCGTACAGCAGATCAGTCCCCACTGCAGTTGCTGGTGAAATGCCAAAAATCAGCACGAGCAACGGTGTCATGAGCGAACCACCGCCTACGCCGGTCATGCCGACGATAAGTCCTACAAAAAAGCCCGAGACGGTGTAAAGAAGATCCATTGTGTGCGCTGCAATATTGATTGAGGGGGCCATCCTAACAGCCGACTAACCCAACGTAAAAGAATATATGGTTAGAATGCTATAACTTTTAGTAATTTAGACGGTTGGTGAATCATGACCCTTCAACAGCTTCGTTATCTTGTCGAAGTCGCCCAGCGCGGCTTTAACGTATCTGAGGCCGCCGAGGCGCTTTTTACCTCCCAGCCCGGGGTGTCCAAACAGATCAAACAGCTAGAAACCGATCTCGGGCTAGTCATCTTTGAGCGCCTAGGTAAGCGGCTGACTGGCGTTACCGAGGCGGGTGCCCAAGTGCTCGCTCATGCCCGCCGCATTCTGGCTGAAACAGAAAACCTAAAACGCTACGTAGATGACTACACCCATGGCCAACATGGCGCACTGGTCATTGCCACGACTCATACACAGGCCCGCTACGCGTTGCCTGAGGCCATTTCGCATTTTCGGGTGCGTTACCCGGAAGTGAAGTTGACTTTGCATCAGGGCATGCCGGACCAGTTTGCAGAATGGCTGATGCGCGGCGATGTCGATCTGGCAATTGCCACGGAGGCGCTTAAAGATGTGCCCGGTATCGTGGCTTTGCCCTGCCGGCAGTGGCATCACGGTATTGTGGTACCTGAAGGCCACCCGTTGCTAGCGGCGGGCGAGGTGGGCCTGGCGGATCTGGCGACATATCCGCTGATCACCTACGTACGCGGGGTTGCCGGCCGTATTGGTATGGATGCCGTATTTGAGCGGCAGGGTCTAACTCCACGAATTGTGCTGGATGCGCTGGATGCCGACGTCGTTAAAACCTATGTGGGTGTCGGCATGGGGGTCGGGATCATTGCAGAACACGCCTTTGATCCGCTCCGTGACCCGGCTGCTGGCTTACGTTTCATTCAAGCAAGGCACCTGTTTCCGGCCAACACCACGCACGTGGGTATCCGTCGGGGTACCTTGCTTCGGCGCTTTGAATACGACTTCATCGAGGACTTTGCCCCAGGGCTGAACCGTGATCTTGTCCAAAAAGCCCTCCAGGGCGCCGAGATTGCTGTCTCAGACTGGCTTTAAGCTTGATTCTGTTATAGAATCTTGGGTTTTCCACCTTGCCCCACCGCGAATTCGCATGGCGGGGGGTATTAGCCAAAAGGAGTCTACATGCGTAATTACGAAATCGTATTCATCGTCCACCCGGATCAGTCCGAGCAGGTGCCGGCGATGGTAGAGCGTTACAAAACGCTGATCACTGGCCAGAATGGTGTAATCCACCGCCTGGAAGATTGGGGCCGCCGCCAAATGGCTTACCCGATCAACAAGGTTCACAAAGCACATTATGTTCTGATGAACATCGAGTGCAACGGTGAAACCCTGGCTGAACTCGAGCACGCCTTCAAGTTCAATGATGCCGTTCTGCGTCACCTGACGATGAAGCAGAAGCACGCCATCACCGAGCCTTCGCCGATGATGAAGGAAGAGAAGGCCAAGCCGGTTACGACCGAAGCTGCCGCTTCCTAATCGCTGATTCGGCGAAACAGAATCATTGACGATTAATCGGGTTCAGCTCTCCGGGCAAATCCTCAGCGTCCAGCCGATCCGGTACACACCGGCCGGCATTCCGGTAACGGAAGCAACGTTAGGGCACCACTCGGAACAGCAAGAAGCCGGACTCAAGCGTCAGGTCACCTGTGAAGTTTCAGTCAAAGCACTTGGCAATCTGGCTCACCAGCTTGCCGCCGCACAGACCGGAACCAGCTTAATCGCTACAGGCTTCCTCGCTACCAAGAGTCTCAAAAGTCGCCAACTGATCCTGCATCTCGAATCCATTGAATTTCAAGAAACGTAAATTTCCTCGAAGGAATCCATCATGACTGGACGTACTAACAACACCAAGAAGAAAGACGATCGCAATAAGCGTAATCGTGGCGGTGGCCTTTTCAAGCGCCGCAAGTTCTGCCGCTTCTCGGCAGAAAAAGTTGAACAGATTGACTACAAAGATGTCGACATTCTGAAAGACTACATTGCTGAAAACGCCAAGATCATGCCGGCTCGTCTGACCGGTACTAAGGCTGGTTATCAGCGTCAACTCGGCCTGGCCATCAAGCGTGCTCGCTTCCTGGCCCTGCTGCCTTTCACTGACAACCACAACGGGTAATCGCGATGCAAATCATTCTTCTCGAAAAAGTCGTTAACCTGGGCAACCTGGGTGATGTCGTTAAGGTTAAAGATGGTTACGCACGTAACTTCCTGATCCCTAACGGTAAAGCTAAGCGTGCAACAACCTCTGCTCTGGCAGAATTTGCAGAGCGCCGTGCTGAACTTGAAAAACTGGCCGCTGAAAAGCTGGCAGCTGCTCAAGCCGTTGGTGAGAAGCTGAATGGCCTGGCTGTCGAAATCGCCCGTAAGGCTGGTGTTGATGGCCGTCTGTTCGGTTCGGTCGTTAACTTCGACATCGCCGATGCACTCGCAGCCAAAGGCTTCAAGGTTGAAAAGTCGGACGTTCGCATGCCGACCGGCCCACTCAAGACCATCGGCGAATTCCCGCTGGAAGTTGGTCTGCACACCGATGTCATCGTTGGCATCGTTGTAACGGTCGTAGCTGCTCAGTAATCCGGTTTTTACGGATTAAGAAAGCCCGGCCTCGTGCCGGGCTTTCTGCTTTTTGCCGGTATCATTACACGTATGAGTTCAGAATTTTCCCGTCAGCCCCGTAAGAGCAATTTTGATAATCGGCCGAAGTCTATCGACCCGGCCATTGCCCAGTTGCGTGTACCGCCACACTCTATCGAAGCCGAACAATCGGTGCTCGGTGGCCTGTTGCTGGATAACGAGGCGCTGGATCGCATTACCGATTTGCTGACTGAAGTTGACTTCTACCGCAGCGAACACAAACTGATTTATCAGCAGATTACCCGTCTGCTCGAGCGCGGCCGCCCGGCGGATGTGATCACTGTCGCAGAAGCCATTGAACAGTCTGGCCTCACCGATGAAACCGGTGGCTTGGCCTACTTGGGTGAACTGGCAGCAAACACTCCATCAGCAGCCAATATCCGTCGCTACGCCGAGATCGTGCGTGAGCGTGCTGTGCTACGTCACCTGGTGGTAGCGGGTGATGAAATCGCCACCGATGCGCTCAACCCGTTGGGCCGTGACGCGAAAGAACTGCTCGATACCGCCGAGCAAAAAGTATTTGCCATTGCAGAAATGGGTGCGCGGGCGCAGCAGGGCTTTGTGCACATCAATCCGTTACTGACGCAAGTTGTAGAGCGCATCCAGGAATTACACGATCGGGACAACCCTTCGGAAATCACCGGGGTGCCTACGGGCTTTACCGATCTGGATCGCATGACATCAGGTCTGCAGCCCGGCGATTTGATTATCGTCGCTGGTCGTCCGAGTATGGGTAAAGCCCAGCCCCTGGATGCCCAGGTACGTACTCGCATGGGCTGGAAGCGCATGGGCGACCTGCAAGTGGGAGATGCACTGGCCTCTGTTGATGGTCAACCCTCAATGGTTACAGGTGTTTATCCGCAGGGTGTACGTCAGGTTTATAAAGTCACGTTCTCAGATGGACGCAGCACCGAATGTTGTGCAGAACACCTCTGGTCGGTCCATTACCGGACATGGGATGCGCCACGCGTCTTAAACACAGAAAAGCTCATCGACCTATTGAGCAAAAAGCGTTATCAGAATCGACTCTGGATTGATCAACACACAGGCGACTTTGGTCACCACGATGAAGTGCCCGTAGATGCCTGGCTGCTGGGCGCGTTACTCGGTGACGGCTCCTTGAGCGGCAGCGCTTTGCGCTTCTCTACCGCCTCGACAGAAATGTTGCAGCGTGTGCAAGCTGTTTTGCCCGAAGCCATGACGGTTACGCATGCCGGCAATTATGATTACCGTATCGTGCGCGAAGATCGTGGGCATGTACCCGGTATAGCTGGTAGCCAGCCAAACGAAATTAAGGAAGCGCTTATTGGCCTTGGTCTCTGGGGAAAAGATAGCGCCACCAAATTTATTCCGCGCCAATATCTGGAAGCCAACCGCGAAGTGCGTCTAAACGTATTGCGTGGTCTGCTTGATACCGATGGTTGGGTTGAAAAGTGGGGCAGCGTGCGCCTATCCACCGCCAGCGAACAGATGGCCAACGATGTGGCCGAGCTTGTTCGTTCATTGGGTGGCTGGTGCAGTATCAGCACAAAGCAACCGCACTTTACCAACAAAGAAGGCGTGCGTACGGCGGGTAAACCAGCATGGGTGTGTCATATCAACCACCCGCAGCCGCGTAGTCTGTTCCTGCTCTCTGAAAAAGTAACTCGTCTGCCTGAAGCATGGGCACGTGAGAAGCGTCCCAACTTCCTCAGCATCGAACCCGTGCGTGAAGTTGAGTGCCAGTGCATATCGGTCAGCCACCCAACCCGCTTGTACGTTACCGACAATGACGTCGTAACGCACAACACTGCCTTCGCTTTGAACATCGCCGAATACGTAGCTGTCGATGTGGGCTTGCCCGTTGCTGTGTTCTCCATGGAAATGGGGGGCACCCAGCTCGCTATGCGTATGCTGGCCTCCATTGGCCGTCTTGATTCGCACCGCGTGCGTACCGGCCGCTTAACCGATGATGAATGGTCACGTCTTACCTATGCGCTGGGCAAGCTACACGAAGCGCCCATGCACATTGATGAAACCGGTGGCATGAACCCAACCGATCTGCGCGGCCGTGCACGTCGCCTCAAGCGACAGGTTGGCAAGCTCGGCCTGATCGTCATTGACTATATCCAGCTCATGGGCTCGACGCGTCAGAATGAAAACCGCGCCACCGAAGTGTCGGAAATCTCCCGCTCGCTCAAAGCGCTGGCGCGAGAACTCGAAGTGCCGATCATTGCCTTGTCACAGCTCTCACGTAAAGTGGAAGAACGTACCGACAAGCGCCCGATGATGAGTGACTTGCGTGAATCTGGCGCTATCGAACAAGATGCCGACGTAATCCTCATGATGTACCGAGAGGATTACTACAAGCCCGACACCCCTGATAAGGGTATGGCCGAAGTCATTATCGGTAAGCAGCGTAACGGCCCCACAGGAACGGTTAGCCTAACCTTCCTTGGCGAATACACTCGCTTCGAAAACCTGGCTCGAAGCTAATTAAGTCATAAACCAGCGGCTACGGGTTTAACCGCTAAAATCGCAACGTATTGAAAATATGGTTAAATGAGACCATGAAACCATCAACTGCCTTGCAGACACATCGCGCTGTTATTCGCAGCGTTGTGGAGCGTTATCGTGCACGAAATCCGCGCGTATTTGGCTCTGTACTGCATGGTGATGATCAAGAAGGTAGTGATTTGGATCTTCTCGTGGAGACTACGAACGACACTACGTTCATGGACGTTGCTGCAATCCAGGTTGAACTAGAAAAAGTCCTGGGTGTTTCTGTAGATGTGCTCACCCCACTAGCTTTGCCGGTTAAGTTTCGTCAGACAGTACTGAAAGAAGCTGTGCCTGTATGAAGAAGGCCTTGCGTGTCTCCGATTATCTAGAGCATATGCTCGATGCTATAGAGCGCACGCAACGTTATACAGCGGATATGAGCGAGGAAGGTTTTCTTGCTGATGAAATGACTCAGGATGCGGTCATTCGTAACATCGAAGTTATAGGCGAGGCCGCAAACAACATTCAACGCGTTGATCCCGAGTTTGCCGCTCAGCACAGGGAGATTCCCTGGCAAGTGGTCTACACCATGCGGAACCGACTTTCGCATGGCTACGATACGATTGATTTCCCAATCGTATGGAAAACGGTCCGTGAGGATTTGCCTAACCTCTATCGCCTACTCAAAGCGATAGAAGTCTAGTTCTATCCCTATTGGCTCGCTCAGCGGGCCGTTTTAACACCCGCCATGGAATCATTACTCATCTCCTTTGCCTCGTTTTTTGCGGGGATGATCGATTCTATCGTCGGTGGGGGTGGCCTCATTCTGGTGCCTGCACTTTTTGCGACGTACCCTACGGCAGCCCCGGCAACACTATTAGGTACGAACAAGTGTGCCTCAGTCTGGGGTACATCATTGGCAACCTACCAATACAGCAAACGGGTGCAGCTTGCCTGGCGCGCCTTATTGCCGGCGGCGCTCTTTGCGCTGGTGGGCAGTTTTATTGGTGCCTGGAGCGTTACCCAGATAGATCCGGCATTCCTCAGAAAACTCATGCCGGTCATTTTGCTGGTGGTGTTGATTTATACCCTGGCCAAAAAAGACTTAGGCGCAAACCATAAGCCGCACCATAACAAGAATCGAGAGCGAATCATCGCCTGCCTGATTGGCGCAGTCATCGGCTGGTACGACGGCTTTTTTGGCCCAGGCACAGGCAGCTTCTTTATCTTTTTGTTCGTTAGATTTTTGGGTTACGACTTTCTCAATGCTTCTGCCTCAGCCAAGCTGCTGAACGTAGCAACCAACCTTGCCGCCATTCTATTGTTTGCAATGAAAGGACACGTCTGGTGGCATATCGGTTTAATGATGGCAGTAACCAATATGGCCGGTAGCTTTATCGGCAGCCACTTGGCACTGAAACACGGCACGGGCTTCGTGCGGTGGGTGTTCGTGATCGTAGTTAGTGCACTCATTCTGAAGACTGCCTTGATGAACTAAAGGCGGGTCTTCAGAACGCGTATAAGAAGTCGTTACATCACGTTTTCAGCGCTGCACCCATTCACTGCTGGCTTGCCAGCGAGTCGATCTTTAATCCAAGGCATGTAGAGGGGAATGGATACGGTTGGCGTGGTGAAATGGTTCTGATCACCGGGCAATTGCACCCGAGCGACATTGCCACCGATAGCACACACCTGGTTACGATAGTACTCACCCATCACCGGTGGCAAGGTGGTGTCCTTGTTGCCGTACAGTATCAGCACAGGGGCGATCGGTTTGGCATTGTTATCGACAGAGCCATCAATAATGGCCTGTGACCAAGCCAGCGTATTCTTCGGCTCTGGCCGTAGCAGCTTCTTATACGAGGTACCGTAGTTAAAGGTAATCGTGTCCGTAGCTACGTGTATACATTTATTTTGATAGACCTCGTCGAGCACTTTTGCTGCATCGTCAGTGAAGATGTCGCTTAGTTTCAGCTTATCCGGGTAGGCGGCCTGTGTTCCCCACATGTTCATTGAGAAATGGGCGAAGTCAAAGCTGGTGTCGGAGAAAGCCGTCGTGAAATCCGTAATCATTTGTTTTGATCCCGCTTCGTCCAGGTTCTTCGGACGGTACATGGCCAGATCTGGGATTGCCATTGCGACGAAACCGACCATATCAAGCCCGTCATAAGCGGTACCCTTCTGGGCGATGTATTCAGCCTGTGAAGAGGCGCCCACGGTAGAACCGGCACCTTGCGACCAACCAATCAACAGAGTCTTTTTACCGGCACTGGTCTCTTTCATAGAGCCTGCAGCACGAGCTGCATTGATCGCATCACGACCATTGGTTTGTGCCACGGCATATTGGTGGCGACCACCACCGCCCAGCCCTTGATAATCGGTGCCGACAACAACGTAACCATCCTTGATGAATTGTTCCAGGCTTGGCAGACCATAGTCTGTCCACGAATTACCATTCACAAGGAAGTACTGGTTGAGGTTTTGTGCTGGGTTTTCAACTTGGGACGGGCCGCAATTCTGAGCATTACCCGTAGTGCCGTGAGACCAGGAGATGATTGGCCTGCCACCGGCCGGTGCGGCACCGATTGGCGCTACGACCAGACCGGTAGAAATGGTTTTCTTGCCTGTTAGGTCTGAAGAAATATAAGCAATCCGCCAGGCTTGTGCGCCTGCGACAGGCGTAGCGATTTTTTCTTTCTTGATAATTTGACCCAGTTTGCCCTCGGGCTTCATTTGAGTCACAGATTGGTAGAAAGGCGGCAGCGCTGGCTCTGCTATGGCTAAAGTCGAAGCTGCGCTAGTAATTACCGCTAAGCTAAGCGTTTTCAGCTTGAGGTTTTTAATCATCTAGATTCCTTTAGGGGAAAGCGACCAGTGCTAATTACAGGCAGGGCTGAATGATGGCAATCAGCTTGTCGGTCGAAGTCTGTTTCATCGTCGACCAGAGCTGGAACACGGCGCCACCGGTGCGGGCATTGCCTGAGTCAATCACGAAATCGGTATTCATGCCCCAAAGCGTTCTGGATTCCGCGTATGCGGTATAGCCGTTATCCAGCTTGGTAACCGTAACGGCTTGTTGTGTAGCTTGTTCCCAACCCTTGGCGACACAGGTCAGTGTTTTCTCAGCGTTCGGCGTGGTGCTGGATGCGGCAAAGGTTACCTGGCGGTTACGTAATTCGGCAGGGCTGGCGCAAGCGGTTAGGGCGGCAACAGCAGCGATGCAGAGCAGGGTGCTTTTGGTTTTCATGATCGTTCCTTTTTGCGATTGAATTATTGACCACACAATTTGATTGCTAATGCTCTCATAAAGTAACGGTAATTTTCTACAATTCCCTACGGCTTTGGCCGAGCAACAGCATCATTGCAACCATATCCCAAAACAGCTACACTGCATCGCAAATGCATTACATTGGAGATGGTCATGAAAACCGCAACACTGCCTGCGCTGCGGGTACATCCAAAAGTTCGCGACGCTGTCGAAAGCCTGCTAGAAACCGGAGAAACACTTTCCAGCTTTGTCGAACAAGCCGTACTCGAACGTCTAGAGCGTCGTCGCTATCAAAGTGAATTCATCGCCCGCGGGCTTATGGCGCGAGATAAAGCGCGCGACACGAATCATTACATCTCCTCAGATGAAGTTCTTGCCGACCTGGGTGAGATGCTCGAAGCCGCCAGGTCAAAGAAATCTCCGGCCAAATGACCTTTAACGTCCGCTTCACCGCAGAGGCGCAGCAAGACATCAAACGCCTCTACGAATTTATTCTAGAACGTGACGATACTGACTACGAAACAGCGCAAAAGGCACTAACCGCAATCAGAACAGGTATCGACAGCCTGAAACACAACCCATTTAGCTGCCGCAAAACAAATACCCCATTCCTGAGGGAGCTTGTGATTAGCTTCGGCGCTACCGGCTATGTGGCCTTATTTGAAATTGAAAGCAGCCAGATGGTTACGATATTAGCGATACGGCATCAGCGGGAAGAAGACTACCACTGAAGCAGTAATTGGGAGGCTACGCTTGAATGTCGCCATCAATATAAAACCAGCGACCATCTTCAAGAACAAAACGGCTGGTTTCATGCAGCCGATAGGCTCGGCCACCAATCTTGTAGCGGGCTACGAACTCCACGGTGGCATGATCTTCATCCTGGACTTCGTGCCGTTTGATCGTAAGTCCAAGCCAGCGTGTCTTTTCATCTTCGTCGAAGCTCAGGGTGGCCGGCCGGGTGGTGGGGTGCCAGGTTGCTAACAAGTAGGGCTCGAGCTCGAGCACATAAGCAACATACCGAGAGCGCATCAGCGCTTCGGCCGTTGGTGCTGATGTTGTGCCTGCATGATAGAGGGCGCAGCACTCTGCGGGGAGTTTGCCGCTGGCGCAGAGGCAGGAAATATTATGTGTGTGCAATGTCTGTTGTTTCTGTGGATCAGGTTTTAAATGTTCATTATTCGTTTATCAAAATAAAAAACAGGTTGTTAAAAATATGTAGAATATTAGACATATTAGATCGCAGATGGCGTCATCCAGTAGAGATCGTGAGGAAAAAAGTGAAGAAGTATTTATTGGCTCTGTTTTTTGCTTTATTGGTGGTTGGTTGTCAGAGTACGGGTGTTATTCCAATGGACCAAGATTCCTACATGATTGGAAAAAAGGACGGGAGCCCTGGCTTAGGTGTTTCTCTAACCAACAAGGCAGAGGTGTATAGCGAAGCGAATGATTTTTGCCGGGCAAAAGGTCTTGAAGTAAAAACTTTGCAACTGGTCACAACTCCAGCACGCCCGGCTCAACTCGGCTCTACAGAGTTGCAGTTTAAGTGCGTATTACCAGGAGGCACTGCTCAGCCACTTCAGAAGATTCCAGATACTGTTATTGAAATCCGTAAGTGATTGGTTTATTGGCCTAAAGCTTTGGCATCAATCCGATAGCGCACTTCCGTATCCGATGTGCGGCCTGCTCTCGGGTTGCCAATGGTGGCGAGCGGGGTGGC
>ERZ1034363.116-NODE-116-length-54632-cov-10.804473_pt1 | contig 54632 bp, 64 predicted proteins | sample MGYA00520616_ERZ1034363 | MGnify/ENA primary metagenome ERZ1034363 (study PRJEB33736, sample SAMEA104284506) | Azolla filiculoides | biome: Urban; feature: Water surface; material: Ditch water | place: Netherlands | collected 2015-10-28 | depth 0-0.1 m ...
AAAAGATTATGCTGCGGCTGATCCAAATACAAGACAGTTTATGGAGAAATATTTATCCGCTACGCGCAATCCTCCGCGTCCAGAAACACCGGTTGCAGTTGTTAAAGATGGTCAGCAAGTATTTGTTCCGCAATCGTCATCGTATGGTTTGCCTCCTGCAAGTTCATTAGAAAAGCCTGAAAAATTGCAACAAGTTCCGGCTACACAAGTAAATGCTCAAAATGGAAACTTTGCAACAATAAGAGAAATTGACGCAGCAATTGATGCAGTAAAGAATAATCCTGAAGCATTTGGTATGAAAAATTATGCGCCAACAGCGGCAATTCAAAGATTTGATCCAGAAGGTAATGATCCAAGAAATAAAGTAGGCTCTATTGCATCATTAAAACGTCATGATTTAGCAGGTGCGGCTGTGCCTTTAGCAGAAGAAAAAAATCTTGCGCCATCAATTCCAATTGCAACAGATGATCCTAAAAAAATCATTAATAATTTACAAAATTTAAAAACCAATCTTCTTAGAATTGAAGAAGAACGAAACGCAGGTTTTGGCGAAGATTCTGGATATAAGCCGCGTCTTAGATCTTATCAATCTCATTCTTTAAACAAAAACCCGTCTGATACTACTAATGAAAATGATCGTCTTGAACAATTAAGAAAATTGCATGGAGGTAATTAATCATGAGCCAAATTGATGATTTAGTTAACGATGCTGAAGAAGCATATAAACTTGGTGACAAAGGATTGTCATTAAAGATTTATGAAAAGGTTGATAAGCTAAAAGGTGAAATGGAAAAAGATCAAAACCGTAAGTGGTCTGATGTGCCAAGAGAGGCATTGGGAAATTTACCTATGGATGTAATAGATGTTGCAAAGTCATCTATTGAGCCTTTAATGCATCCAACTGAATCAACACAGGCCGCATTAGATTTAGGTAACGCTGTAGTTCAAAAAGCATTGCCACAGCCTGTTCTTGATGTAATGTATAAATTAAATCCTGAAACAGCTAAAAATCCAGAAAAACTGCAAGCCGTATTTCAAGCAATAACCGATGAATATGGCAGTATGGATAATTTCAAGAAAACATTGGCAACACATCCTGCAAGAGTCGCTGCGGATTTAGCAACATTTATTCAGCCAGCGCGATTATTGACAAAAAATAAAGCATTAAGCGCATTGTCCAATTTAGATCCAAGTGTTGCACCATTTGCAGCGGTAGGAAAACTAAAAGAACCTATTAGCAATTTAACAGCATCAGCATTAGGAACGCACACTGGTGTTGGTGATGTGCCTATTCGTGAGGCTTATCAAGCTGGTTATGGTGGTGGTGATCCATTAGACGCATTGACAAGGCACATGCGAAAAGAAGAAGGCACATCGCTTACTGAGCCAGTTGATGTTTTAACTCAATCTCTTAAAAACATGAGAGGCAAAACATCAGAAGATTATTTAGCTGGAATGAATCAAATTAGAGGAAACGAAAGTTTTCAAAAATTATTTAACCATTATTACCCTTTGGATTTTATTCCAGTTGAACAAGCGGCTCGTGGCGCATTAAATATTAAAAAATACAATGGATTTGACAAGAATCCTAATTTGCAAACGCAACGCAATGCTATTATGGATGCAATGCAACGGTGGAAAGACGAGCAACAACCCACGCCAATGCAATCTTTACAGGGTTTACTAGGAAAAGATTTTAGAAATGTCACAGGTTTTGATGCTTTAAAGCAAGGTATTTATGAGCTTGGTGATTGGAACAATCCAAGAGATCCATCAACTATGATGGCATCAAATGTATCAAATGCCATTAAAGATGAGATTGCAAAACAATCTCACGATTACGGCTGGTTGATGCGTGACCAAGCACGCAGAATCAGAGAAGCCGATGACATTGAAAAGACATTTAATTTAAAACCTAATACAAAAGATGAAACGCAGTTAACCAAAGCGCAAGGATTAACACGAAACAATGTTAATACTTCGTATGGATTGCGCATGGATAAATTAAAAGAGCTTGAACCGTATGGCGCAGAAAACGTACTGCCCATGCTATCAGGTCAAGCGTTATCTCCTTATGCTCCAAGAGGTCTTGCACGCGCAGGCGCAACATCTGTAGGCGCATATTTAGCTGGTGGCATACCGTTAACAATAGCGGATTTAATGTTGTCATCGCCAAGGCTTGTTGGTGAAGCTGCGGTTGCTACTGGGAAAGCCGCAAGGTATGGTGAAAAAGGACTTAATGCATATAAAAATGCATTAGATGCGGCTGGAATAGATCAAAAATATTTAAACAATATGCTGTATCAATTGCAAAAAGCACAAGACGCAACAGAGAATGTTGACGACGAAGAATAAAAAAAAGCCGCTGAAAGGCGGCTTCTTTATTTAAAACGATTTAATCAGTTTTTGCCATCGTTGTGCAACAGCACTATGCGTGTATGCGTCCATTGATGTTGCAGCATAATTAACAAACGATTCATTAAGTTCATCATCGGTTAGCACTTCAATTATTTTGTTAGCAAAGTTATCCTCAAAGTCATCATCATGGTTAATCAAGAATCCACTTTTACCGTCTTGTATCATCGCTGACGGGCCGTATTTAATATCGAGCGCAATAACTGGGCAACCGTTAAACAAACTTTCCATGACGCTCAAACAAAACGCTTCACATGTACTAGTCAGTATTGATAGCACTGACTCTTGATAAATTTTGTTAACATCTGATTCAAATGGATTAACAAAAACATTTTCTGATAATCCATTTTCTTTTACATAATTTTTAATAAAGTTTTCTTCATCACCAAATCCATATAAATGCAGTTCTGCATTAGGCATTGTTTCAAGCACTTTTTTAAATATTTCTAATGCATAGCTATGATTTTTTTCAGATGAATAACGAGCTAAGTAGACAACTTTCATGCGCTTACGTTCTGCAAATGGCGTGTTATATGCTACTGGCGAATGAGAGTGTGGAATAATGTGGTAATTAGCCTCTCCATATCGTGAAGCTATATCTTGACGCTGTTCATCTGTAAATACAATGATGGCATCTTGATTTGCTGGATCATCTAACACGGGTCTAAAGAAATGATTAGTTTCTGCTTCCATAATGTTTTTGCCATCGCAAGTATGCACACTATGAATAATTGGAATAATCTTTATGGATTCATTTTTAGTTTTCTTTAACGACGAATAATATTCTTTGTTTCTATCACCGATAAAAATAGCATTGCTATGCGTTTTAACAAGCGCATCAACCCAAAAATCAAGCATGTCTTCGTCAGATAAAAATCTTGTAATAATATGACCAAGTTTATCTGTCAGGTAAATTGACTGAATAGAAATATCAGATCCAGAAATTAAACATCGTTTGTGAAGCGCAACAGTTCCATCCTGCCGATAATAAATTTCATTTGTTATTTTTGATCCATCAGCAGAAAATGAAAACAATTCAGATCTACTTAAAAAACCACGACAGTCAAAAACTTCACGTCGAATAATTTGATTATCTTCAAAATAATTCACATGTTCAATGGCACCATCATCACTGCATTTACAATACGCATAAAAATCACCTTCTTTTGTAAAGAAACGCATGTCGTTAGAATTTGAAACAGGCACTTTTCTATGCGCTGCTAATTTTGCTGGAAAAACATGTCTATCTTCATAATCTGCACTTGTCGTTTCTTGAAAGAAATCGTACATATTAAACACTTTCATTGCCGAACTCATGCGTCCAGAATTTTGATATTGTTTTTTGTTTTTGTGCAATTGAGAATTGTAATAATTTGTTAAATAAATCGCATTGATGTTTAAATAATCATTAAACATAACTGATCGAAGCATAGCAGATGATTCGATTCCAGCTAATCCTTTTCCAATATCTACGTTAACAAAAAAAATTGGTCTATTCACGGTAACATCCTAATTTCTGCATTTAAGTACACCCACCTGTTATATGCCGCCTCTGGTGTAGTACCACAGGCGACTACTGAAAAATCGGTATAGCACACCCATCGGTTGCCTACCTTTCGTATCTTTGGTTTCATCGTTCCCTTCTGCTTAATACTAAATTGCTGACGCTGATAGGCTCCATTGGATTATCAGCCAGCCATTTTAGCAATTCCATATACTCAGCGCATCGTTCTTTATTTATGGCTAAGATAGTGGTTTCTGGGTGATCTTTGGCTATCCATTCATTCATTAAAAATTCTCGAACTTAGTTAAACGATCCAGATACCAATTTGCTTTGCGCAGATCCTCGATGCCATTTTTATCTTTGTATCGCCACATGTATTTGAAAACATTCCCACGCAAGAACCCACGAAACTCGTCATGGCTTAACATAGCCGCCATTGCATCAATGCATTCCATTTTGTCGCCTTTATAATGCTTTGGGGCGTGTACTGTGTCTGCTGGAATAGTATGCCAAGGTCTTGTTTCTGATGCTGTCAAATCCTCGCGTATTTTGTCTAGTCTTTCTTTTTTACTTGCTGTTGACTCATGAACTGAGTCACCTGTAAATCCATAGTACATTTGTTCTTCTTGTTGTGTCATCATATCAACGTCATCTCCCAACCTGTTGGTTTTAAAATATGTTTTTGTAAAAACTTTTTGCATAATTTGTTATTTATTTTTGATGTTGAAACTCGTTTTTTACGCGCATTAGTTTCCTGTACGCCAAACGAAATGTTGCACACTTTGCAAATACCACTACCGCGTGCAAACAATAAAACCGGCTTTTCTATGCCGCATACTTCACACAGTCGATTGCTTGCCATCAAAGTAACTTTGGTTTGGTGGTAACAATCGGCTCGGGTATTTCACCTTCAATCGTAAAGTCAGACGCTTTGAAATCTGTGCTGGTGGGCGTGTAAACCAGTTTAACTTCATCCATACCGGTGTAAAGGCTTATCATCGTTTCTGCCGTATCCACATGAGATGGTTCATTATAGACGTGCGCATCGCCCCACATCCATGTCATTGATCCAACTTTAAGTCCAGCATGATGAGCAAACCACATAAGCATCGCCCAAGATTGTATCCAGTTGTGGGGTACACCCAGAAGCATATCTGCGCTACGTTGGTATGACTTCATGCTCAAACGTCCGTTACGCACGAAGAACTGCACGATTATGCTATGGCAACACGTTGGTGTGTTGGGATTATTGTTCGTTTCTGTAATGTACGCCATTTCACCTGCATTCCATGTTGTCATCAAAAGGCGACGGCTGTTAGGGTTGTTCTTCAGTGCATCTTGGATAAACTCTATTTGGTCAAAAGAATTATGCTCATCCACTCTAAAATCATAAAACGTACTATGTCTTAATTGCGCACCATACCCCGATGTCAAATAACCATCTTCATCCAATTGACCTTTCCACCAATCAAGTAGTTCCTCTGGGCATTCGCTATCACCAGACAAGAACCACTCCATCTCACGCAGAGCTTTTTTCCATGCGGTTTTGCGCAGTGTAACAAGCGGTGTTGTGGTGAAAGTGACGTTCGGCAAATCAAAATGCGAGAACACTTCGTGGTTTCGTGTTGTAACCATATCGCCGGCATTTATGATTTCTTTTAAGATACAAACGTATTTTTTGTTAGCTAAACTCATTTCTTTTCCTCAGTGAGTGTGTAAGGGTGGCAGGTAAGATTCCATCTTGTGCTAATTAACTGCATAGATTTCAACACAAAGTCTTGTCTTAATGCCGCTGATTCGCACGATGGCTTGTCTGCAAACGTGGCTGTTGACTGTGTAAATTGACCGTGTGAGGCGATAGTGCTGATCAAAATATAAGCTATTGGACTAATCATTTCCTGTACTCCCAAAGCCACCTTCACCACGCTCAGTACTGCTACTGAACTCCTCTACTTCTACAAATTCCGCTCTAATCACTGGTACAAAAAGCATCTGTGCAATCCTATCTTGTGGTGAGATTTTATACAGTCCGTTGCCTGTGTTCTTGATAGATACTTTAAGCTCACCTTGATAGTCACTGTCAATTAAACCAACAGAATTACCCAACTTAATACCATAGTTATGTCCAAGCCCACTACGTGGCATGATAAGAGCCGCCGCTTCTACATCATGGATATTGATTGCGATGCCTGTCGGTATCATTGCCACTTCACCTAAATCTAACTTAATAGGCTTTGTAATATTAGCTCTTAGGTCTACTGCCGCACTACCTGTAGTTTCATAGGCAGGGATAATTACATTCTTAGATAGTCTTTTAATTTCAATTTTCATTTTGTTTCCTCTCTGTGTTTAGGCAGTAACGCCATCGCTTTTTCGTAAAGGTCTTTAGATTCTTCTACTGATTCACCAACTCGCCAAGCATCTAAAACTTCTTCAAATGTAGCTGCTAATACATCAATGTATTTATCATAAAGGTATGATTCTAGGCTCATTCCCCACCTACACATAATTTATAAATTTCATCAACGGTATAGCATTGTTTCGATGACGATTTAATGCAATCCACCATCACGTCTTTTTCGTGCATGATACCTACAAACATAAACGTAAAAACCAACAGTACCGCACCAAGGGTAACCATATATTCATTCATTCTCTTTCTCCAAAACAATCTCAGTCAATTCACAAATAATTGTAATCAACTCATCGGTATGGTGATCGGGTACATCATCTCGCATAAAGACATACATCTCTAATCCCGACAGCAACTTTAAGATGCGCAGTGCTTGTTCTTTATTCATTGTCTTTCCTCTTAAATCTTCCTCAGCTTTTGCATAACCTTTTTTGTATTCATCCAATCCTTGGCGAGGAGTTATATTAAGTTGTTTTATTACGCCTTCAATTAATTCGTCACATTCTCTTTCATTCATAACGCATCCTCATTAATAACTTCCTCAAAATATTTAAAAAAATCATTTTTAGTTCTAACAAACACTTCACGAAGTTTATTTGTATTAGAATAAACAATACCGTCAACCCACTTATCACCAATTTGTACACGACACGCAGTTTCAAGTAAGTAAACATCACCCGTTATTTTGTTCTTGTATTGAATACTCATAACTCCACCTCACCGCTGTTGAGCATTCGACACGCTTCATGCGCACTTTCTACATCAACAAAATGAACAGCGACATCTTGTCTATCTTCGTATTTTGAGAAAAACCATCCATTTTTATAATGGCTAAAGTAAACAATAAATTTTTCAGTCTTAGTGCCCCAGTCAACCACCTCATCACCACACAACTCATCACGCAATGCTAACAGCCTATTAAACCTGCGCATTTCAACTGCTGCGCGTTCTGCTTGTTCTTTGGTAATGCGTTTTGTACCAAATTCTTTTTGATGACTAAATGAATCAACAGCAACTACATCGCCTTCACAATCAACCTGCCAATAACCACCTTTAGGCTGCCACTTTACTACAGGTTCAACCGTTTTAACTGCTCCTGCAAATAATTGTTTTTCTAACTCAGTGACTCTGTTTTCCAAATTCTTAATCATTATTTCGTATTCGTTCATTTTATTTTCTCCTCACCCACATTTAGAGTCGCCACAGTTAGTACACGTCATACACCCGTCCATTAGAATCAGAGCTTTGGTATTACACTTGGTGCAGAGCTGCATCTCAACGCCCTTAGCTTCTTCTTTCTTAGCTTCTAAGTACGCTTGTTGATGCTCATCAATCACAGTCTTAATTACGCCAATGGACTTTAAATGTTGCTCAATTACAGTACCAATCTCAGCTACCAGTGATGGCATATACACACCACCTCGTTTATAGTACCCACCTTTTGGATCAAAAACATTCTTGAGTTCTTCTACAAGGAAAGTAGAGTCACCGCCTTTGCGCCATACCGCAGACACTAAGCGTGTTAATGCAAGCACCCATTGAAAATGATCCATGTTTTTAGAGTTAATAAACATTTCATACGGATGATGAACGCCATCAAGCACCATATCATTGATGGTGATGTACAAAGCGTGTTCGCTCTGCGGTGTTTTGACCTTGTACGTTGTGCCTGTTAAGCAATTTGGTCTTGGTAGTAGCTCATGCATAACTTGTGCTTCAACTACTGGTTCTTCGGTCTTATCAACCACTTTATAACCGACAATCTTTTGATCTATTTTATTTGACATAAAGTCATCTCCCATCTTTTTGGCATCAAAACGTGCCGACTCAAAAATTCCATAAAATGATTGTTTTTGCGTTTTTTAAAATGCTTTTTTACAATCTCGTTATCCAGATTAACTTTTTTTAAATTTTTACATCTGCGATTCAGATCCTCTTTTTTATAAAACCAGTACGACATACCAGCTACGTTTCGACGAATGCGTTTTTCTTTTCGCATCTTTAAAGACACATACCTGTAATCCAGATTGTTATCTAAGCAATAATCCATCACCGTTGACTCGTCATCTGAAATGCAAATGACGTTGAGATTACTTAATCTAAGATTTTTTTTATTGCCGTCTTTGTATTCACAAGTATCACCTTCAGCAGGCCAATAATTATGCGATAAATAGATCGCAATTTTCCACGCTGGATACAAGTTACAAAATGAACCTTTCGTTAATCGAATCAACGCATGATAATCTTTACTTGATAACACCGCAGGTTGATCCGATTTAGTTCGATAAAAATTACCAAGTCCTGCGCTGTATCTCACAAGACTTTTAATCATTGCCAGCTCTTTGTCATCCATCTGCTACTCCACTTACTACATCAAAAAACCGTCTTCTGTCTGCTGCACTTAGCTTCAATAATGCTTTGTATAGCTTTCTTGTTTCGCCATTGTGCTGGCGCATGAGTCGTTTGCAATGCGCTTCAAATTGCTTATGGTTTAACTCATGCACCAAACCCAAAGTAAAAACTTCACTTGTAAATCTGTCTTTTAAAAACGGTGACAAGCCGATAAAAATTTGTGAAATGTTCATCGCTGGTGCTTCACAACATTAAAGATTGGTCTTTGTAACTTGCACTTATCACACTCACGATACCCACGACTTTGATAAATTCGCCAGTGATCGTGCTTGCATTCACTCTGCACTGGCGTTACTGCTTGAACTGGTTTAACTAATGGTAGATCCATATTGCCGCCAAAACTAATACTAAAACAAAGAAAATTAATGCTGCTGCGTCATCAATCCCCATCAGCGTACTCGATGAAAAAACAGACGATCATAACTCCAATGCCTGTCCAAAAAATTAACTCACCCACAATCATCCTCCTCCAATGCTCTCAGCATTAATTTCAACTGTTCAATCTCTTTGAGGATCTGAAGTTTAATTTTCTTCAGTTCCTTTTTGTTTTTTTGCGCCATTTGTAGACGCTTGTAAACTTCGTCTTTAGTCATCGCGCCACCATTTCCCCTTTGATGTTACGTTCCATCTCATACACGGAGTAAATCTTTCCATCATGGATAATAAATTCGCCAATGGATGTCTTAATCACCTCATGATAATGACGGTGCATAGTTGCGACTGCAATAAATCCAACCAATCCACCTGCCACAAATGATGCGATTAAACACCAAATGATTGCGTTGTCTTTCATTCTACTACTCCTGTTGCGCTGTCGGTGCAGACAGCAGTAATTATTCTTGTTGGGCGTTTACTCATTTGGTATGCACCAACAGCAAACTGCCATTCCTGTTGCGCATTGGCGCATGCTTGGCGTGTGTCATAAGGTATTGCCGTTGTAGTGTAGGCAATACGTTCAACCTGCGTTGTATGACCTTTCTTGTCGATTGTGGTATCGACGGTAAGAAACGATAATGTAAGAACAAGTGTTGCTGCGCTCATGGCTATGCCTCGAATTGTGTTTGTTGTAGGATTTCCAACTCAGCACGGATTTGTTTTCCAACAGTGTTGATAAAAGCATCCTGTTCTTCCTTGTCGGGAATAGCATTGGCAATGAAGCTCAAACCACGCACGATCTCTGTGCAAACCAACGCCACATTGTGCGCTGGATCATTTGAGTTGATTGCTTCAGCAATCATTTGTTGTACTGGATTGATCATCTCATTGCTCTCTTAAGTAATTTTCTTAAACGGGTGTTTTCTTCCATTGCTTTGGAATGCAGTTTTGCCATCGCTAAAAAAAGCGCAAGCATCACTAAATAGGCGACATCTGAGTCGTCTAGCCACTTTATAAAGTCTATCATCTTAGTATCTCAAAAAAGGCACCGCGTGTGCGGTGCGAGTAGGAGTATTTGGTTATTGCATTAATGTTTCGTAATCGTGATCTGATTTGAAATCATCAATGTAAATTTCATCAATGCCTTTTTCAGCATCTTTGTAAATATCACGGTCTTTGTCGTCAATGTGTTCATCTACAATTTCAATCAATTTAGATGATGGTTCAAACTCGTCACCATCGTTATCAGTGAACGTCATTTGGTCAATTGCTATCTCGCGATCATCTTCAACATCATGATTGAAGTCAGCCGGTATATATTTACCGGACAAGATTGCAACTGCTTCAATGTTAATTGTTGCTCCATCGTTTGATACGATGTCAAAATGTATTGTTACTTCCATCTTGTTCTCCTAAGTTGGGCGAACTGGGCGCATATTTACGCCCAGCTTTTTTTGTTGTTTTATTTTGCTTTTAATGCTGCTACTTTTAATGCGCAATCATCTGTTAAACCAGAAAGGTGACAACCAATTCCGCCCCAAAAAATAAAACCGTGTTGGTCAATTTGACCGATGATGCCGTCCAATTTAAATGTTTTCATTTTGTTTACTCCTAAGTTAGTTATTTTTGTTTCGCCTTCTTGAAAGCGTGGTTAAATAATATCATACCTGTTCACGAAGTAAACAATAAAATGTCATTTTTTAATATCAAATTGTTCTATTTGTTCCTTAGCATGTAAAAACCCTTTACCAACAATGACTTGGTAGCCTATGCTTTTAAGATACTCAATAATTTTTTTTTGATCTGGACTGACAACACCGCCCTTGGTGCGCTTCATTTCAACCCACAGTTTCCACGCAGGGATAAAAAGATCTGGTATGCCTGCCACTGTTCCTTCTACTTTTAAAGCAGTAGCCGCTGATTTGCTACGATGTCCGCCATTCGGAATTGAATGGATAAGAACGCCAGGATAGGTACGTCTAAACCACTGCACAAACAATGCTTGTTCGTAATGCTCGGACGGTATTTTTTCTTTAATGGTAGTCATCAGAATGGCAACTCCTCAATGTAGTTAGGACAGGAATCTTGAGTATTCACAAAATCCTCTGGCGGATTCATATTATATTTTGAGCAAAACATCGTTTTTTTAGTATAAAAGTCACAGGTATGACAACACTTTGGTGGTGCCAATGCCTTCATTTTTTTATATTCAATTAGAAAATCTGGTTCTTTATACATCCCAACTCCGATTTATTACGCGATAAAATTTACCATCTTTGGTGTACTCGATTAATGATGGTGGATTAGCGGCATTTAATACATTTGAAAAATCTGTCACTTCTTTGCAGCTATAAAGGTCTTCACAATTACTCTTATTGGCTATATGAAACAATAAATCATACGCTTTAGATCCTGCATAACCTTCATGCGTTATACATAAATATTCTGTCACTGGTATATCAGATAGCACGCCATAATAAGTCACAGCCAGCATCTCTTTTCCAGACGCTTTAGATGTATGCTTGCGCCAGTTCCAGCTTGTCACCTCCATTTCTGAACCTTCAATGCCCATGATGTCATCGTTTCTGAGCTTTAACGTCAGTGCCGCTTCTTCTGGTTCTGGAAACTTATGCCCACACGCTGGACAAACTTTGGCGGATATAGCCACCAACTCAGCGCATTCATCGCATACTTTAACTGGTGCCTCTCCTTCCTTGCCTGGTTCTTTTTTGTTTGGCGGTTTTACATTTGTGATAGGCCCGTGCGTTTCAACTACGCCAGCAAAATCTAACACCAAACAATGATCCGTGTGTGACTTTGGGCGCATACCACGCCCAGCCATTTGAACGTAAAGACTGCATGACATCGTGGGGCGGAGCATTGCAATCAAGTCAATGTCTGGATAATCAAACCCGGTTGTCAAAACATTGGCGTTTGTTAATGCTCTAATTTTACCAGCTTTATAATCAGCAATAATTCTATCGCGTTGCGCCTGTGGCGTTTTACCTGTCACGCATTCTGCTGTAATTCCTTTGCTGATTAGCATGTCTTTTACATGCTCGGCATGGTCAATACCAGCACAGAAAAACAACCAGGCTTTTCTATCGCCAGCTAATCTGATCACTTCACTGACAACATCTTTGTTTTTATCATCCGTATCAACCGCAGCTTGCAACTCTGACTCAATAAATTCACCACCGCGTTTATGAACTTCACTGGTATCAAGTTTTGTTTTCGTCATCTTAGATTTTAATGTGCATAAAAATCCTTTGCTGATCAGATACTCAATGGTGACTGGCATCAACATGTCATCAAACAACGCTGGCTTATCTGTAATTAGTCCGTGATTTAAACGATATGGCGTAGCGGTCAAACCAATTACGCGCAATCGTGGATTGATTACACTCAAATCTGATAATAAATTACGATAACCGCCCTCATTTTTATGCGACACCAAATGGCATTCATCAATAATGACTAAATCAATATGGCCTAGTTGTTGCGCTTTATCTCGAACAGATTGAATGCCAGCAAATGTAATCGGTTCGCCAAGTTGTTTTTTCTTTAGACTTGATGAATAAATACCCAGCGGTGCATTTTGCCAATGCTCTCTCATTTTTTCAGCGTTCTGTGAGATCAGCTCTTTAACATGCGTGAGCATTAATACTTTTGTTTCGGGCCATTGTTGAAGCGCATCTTTACAAAGTGCGGCAACAATATGACTTTTGCCAGATCCGGTGGGTAACACCATGCAGGGATTGCCTTCATGACCGGCATTAAACCATGCGTAAAGTTCATCTATGGATCGTTGTTGATAATCTCTGAGTTTCATCCTACTATCTTCCCATCAAATTTATTTCTAAGATCAGCAATAAAAGTATCACCACTAATACACGCCTGTGGGTTTGCCACTATCTCTGATGACTTATAACCATTTTCACCATTGATTACGTCTACACCATCAATCACATAAACCGCATGATTTTCATCTGGCGAATCTTTGCGTTGATAAGGCACAAGGTCTGGATGTAGCACATGCGCGTCACAACCAACACGTTGAAATTCTACTGGTATAGCATCCGCGTCATGGCGTTCACATCGCCAGGTGCTGTCATCCATCGCAGTTGAATGCGCACAGGTTCGACAATTAACATGTTGAGTTATTTTTGTTTTGTGGCAAAACTCATGAGCTGCGCAAAACTTGCATTCATACCAGCTCGGATCTGGACTAAGTGGTTCTGGCATCCGATCTGACTTAACAATTCTGTGACCGCGACTGATGTATTTTTCAGCGATCTCTGGCACAAACTTAACTCGCTCTGTGTAAATACGATCATCGTTTTTACAGACCGCATAGTAAAGTGCGCGATCAATATCGGCACCATGCATGTACACTTGCATTTGTATGTAATGCATTGGCTTAGACTTTTCTACGCCATGTTTAACTAAATCATCAAACGATTTTAATGAGTGTGTCTTGGCTTCTAAAATATGTTTTTTGTTTGGTGCCTCTGGTACGCCAGAAAATATAATGCCGTCAATAGATCCAGACACATGGCATCCAAAGTTAACACGCGATTGATGCTCAGATGTATTGCCAATATGAATGCCAATAGATCTTAAATCTGACACAATTGTCATTTCTTCTAAATGACCGCGTCTAAACAATCTTAACAATCTACCTTCAAATTCTTCTTGCACTGCCCATCTAAATGACAGCCACAGCCATCGGTCACATGAATGACCAAGCATGGATCCACCCATGTGTGGACGTGGTTTCTCTTTTCGCTCTTGGTGCGCCTTGTTTACTAGCACACCAATAGAATGATTTGATTCTGGAATTAACATAAATACTCCCAAGGAAAAAGGGCGTGTGTTAAACGCCCTTATTTTGTTACTTATTTAGTTGCCCAAGGTGGTGGTGCTTTGCCATCTGCTGGTGGTATTGACGTTGCCTTTGGTGCAAGTGCAATGCCATTGCCAGATGCTTTAAATCCAGCCACACTGTTAGATGCATCGTAATTGCCATTTGCTGGCGTGATTTTTAATTTTATGGATAAGTTGCCGCCAATTAATTGATCGGTATCTGATACTTTAGCTAAACCAATAGCACGCATGATTTCACCAAGTTGTTGGCGACCAATTTCCTCTGCTTGAGGATTTGGATTTTTAATGTTAATCATTCCAAACACCACACGCCCTTGGTGTGTTGGTCCAAGAATAGTGTATTTGACATTGATGTACTGACCGTTGCCAGCTTTGGTTGTTTTGATTTCAGCACCAGAAATAGCTGCTGTGTACCAGCCCTCTGGCAATGGTTCAAAGTTATTATTGATTGAAACCGGTAAGTCTTCTACGCTAAAAGTTTGTTCTAAAAAAGCCATGATTATTCTCCAATTGTAATTTTATATGATGGTCTACCAGGTTTTGATGTAACAGCACCAAGTAAAACATCCGTTATTTCGGGTGAGCATCTTTTCCACGCTGTCATGTTGATGGCGGGTGTCCATCTAAATAAAGCAGACAGATGCTCGGATAATCCATTTTCTGCCGCAATTTCTTGTAGCATTTCTGAATTAACTTTTCTGTCAATTCGTCCAGTAACTTTGATAACAAGGTTACCAATTTTTTTTGTTTCAACGCCTTCGAGCGTTTCCTGTATCTTCATCAAAGAAGATATTTGATCTTCGATGTATCTACGCTCTGAAATGACGTAGTCTTCTTGCACTTTTAATTCTAACCAGCGGTTTGATAATTCTGTGATGCTCATTTTGCACCGCCAATTTCTTTAATGATTGCGCCTAGGTCTGGTTGCTCCCACGCTTGAAGTTTGCCGGATCTGTCTTTAGCCATCCAAAGACCATCGCTGTCGCACATTAATGCGCGTTGCGCTACACCGTCAGCGTCTTTTTCAACGCGAAGTGCTAACACTAAATCAAAAAAGTATGGAAGCGTCTGGCCTAACTTAGCACCAGGCATTGAGGGTGCATACATCATTCTGCCTGTTTCGTCTTGTGACTTTTCAACCTTGGCGGTCATCAACACATTTTTACCAGGCAAATCACGGAAAGCACGAATCAATGCCGTCATCTGCGTTGCCATCTCCCCATACGCAGCTCTGCCATCTTTGTTCTGTGTTTTTTCATGAATCAAAACAACTTCACCGATCTCAGATAAACTGTCTAAAATGACCGAGTCGAATTGATTGCCTTCTGGGGTTAACAGCCATGCGTAGATTTCATTTAAATCATTCATGTTAGAAACTTCAACATAAGGTATGTTGCTGTCTTTAATTGACAATAAGCCACCTTCCGCACTTATAATCACGGGATTTGGCATTGTGGTTGACAATGTTGTTTTGCCAGCACCTGCGTGTCCATATACTAAAACCTTCACACCGTTAGCATGAACGTCAGATGTGTTTTTTAAATTTATAGCCATTTTATTTCTCCTTTTGCGAGCTGGTTGGAGGAATTCCGGTTAGCTCTTGGATACAGATTATAAACATTGAAATATTAAATGTCAACATTAAAATATTATTTATGATATTATTTATCAAACATTAACCACACACAGGAATAAAAAAAATGATGAAGTTAGAGGACATGAGAAGTTTATTAAAGGATCGCAGAGTATCAATGATTGCAGAGGCAACAGGCATTCATTTCAACACTATCAGAGAGATTAGAGATAACGAGAACGCTAATCCGACTTATAAAGTAATGCTGAAATTAACTGACTATTTGGAAAGCAACAATGGCAGATCTAACTAATATATTTAATGGAAGTTTTTATCCGCCAGTAGAAACGGTACCAGAGTCACCCGAATCGCAATTGTGCAATGCAATGCGTGATGTTGGGATTGATCCGCCATCTACCATTTATATGGACGGGAAAATTCATCGTTTTAAAACCAATTCAAAAGGATCATCGGGTGCGGGTGACAAAACCGGTTGGTATATTTGTTATAGTGACAACACACCAGCAGGACGCTTTGGCGACTGGCGTGCTGGAATTGAAGTATCATTTCGTGCAGACATTGGGCGAAAGTTTACTGCCGCAGAGGAGATGGCGCACTCGCGCAGAATGTCAGAAGCTAAAGCTGCGCGTGATGCTGAGTTAGCAAAGCAACATGAAGTCACTGAGGATGTGGTGGCAAAGATATGGGCAGATTGCACGCCAGCCAATAAAGATCATCCGTACCTAAAAAAGAAAAGCATCTGCGTACATGGATCAAGAGTTACTGGTGATGGACGACTTGTTGTGCCACTCTATAATCAAGATGGAACACTGTCAACGCTTCAGTACATCTCAAATGATGGCGGAAAACTTTATCACAAAGGTGGCGCGACAGGCGGAAAGTTTTGGTCAATTGGGAATGCGGAGAATCCAAAGACTATTTTTATTGCAGAAGGTTTTGCCACAGCCGCCACCATTCATGAGGCAACCGGCAGTATTTGCATCGTGGCCTACTCAGCATCAAACATTGTTCCGGTGACAGGTATCATGCGTGAAACGTATGGCGCAACACAGGACATTGTCATTGTGGCTGATAACGATTCATCTGGCGTGGGTATGCGCTACGCAGAGCAGGCATCAGCAAAGCACGGTGCAAGAATAGTTTCACCGCCAGAGCTTGGTGATGCAAACGACTACGTTGCCAATGGTGGTGATCTGTTAAGTTTACTCATGCCACCAAAGGATAATTGGTTAGTACCAGCAGACGATTTAAGCACACAACCTTCGCCAATAAAATGGCTTATAAAAGGTTGGATACAAGAAGAAGCGTTGATCATGATTCATGGCCCATCTGGTGGTGGTAAAACATTCATGGTACTTGATCAATGCCTTCGCATTGCATCGGGAGGTGGTGAATGGATGGGACATAAAGTGAAGGCTGGCTCAGTGGGTTACTTTGCCGGTGAAGGCCATCACGGACTGCGTGGTCGAATCGCGGCTTGGAAACAAAAGCATCAGATTAGCAAACTTAATATGTGGGTATCAAAGTCTGGGTGCGATCTTAACACGCCATCGGGTTATCAACGTGTACGCGAAGCACTGCTAAGTCTTGATGAGCGACCAAGCATGATTGTTTTTGATACCTTGCATCGGTTTCTTCTTGGCGACGAGAACTCAGCACAAGACGCAAAAAGCATGTTAGATGCATGCGCGGCATTGATGATGGAGTTTGGTTGTACTGTCGTGCTAGTACATCACACAGGGGTATCTGCTGAAACGCAACACAGGGCGCGTGGATCGTCTGCATGGCGTGGCGCACTCGATATTGAAATCAGTGTTGCGCCTGGTGATGAAAACAAGCCAATGCAAATATCACAAAAGAAATCAAAAGATGCTGAGTTAACTTTGGATGTTTATGCAACGCTTGAAAAGATTGCAATCACAGGTTGGATTGATGAGGACGGCGATCAAGTGTATAGCGCGGTGTTATCGCCCACTGATGCGCCTGTGGCAATCAAAAAAGATTCAAAGTTAGATTCACACAGAAAGTTATTTGAAAAGGTTTGGTTCGCAACAGGAACAGAAGTCAGAGAGGAGATGCCTTATATTAGCCGATCAGCGTTTATGGCAAAACTGGATGCTGATGGCTGGGCAAAAAGAACAGCAGAGAATGCTTTAAAGCCATCAACCACAAATGGCTTTGTAAATTTGATGGAAGGCGGTGACGTGATAAAACCATTTGAGCATGGCTGGATCATGATTGATCAAGTGAATGCCTCAGCACTTATTATGATGAAGAATGAGAAATAATGGAACGCCCTAAACGCCCTAGGGCGGTATTTAAGTTAGGGCGGGCGTTTTGACAAAAACAGCATAAATAACGCCCGCCCACGCCCTACTTTCTTTAGAAGTAGGGCGGGTAGGGCGTTTATGTTGTGCGAACTTTTAAGCGTAATAAATCCATGTATAATTTTTTAAAATGCTGTATAATTATTTCTAGGTTGTGAAAGACCGATAAGTTAAGAAGTTAAACAAAACCGAATTTAGAATCTGAGCAGCAACTTCTTACTGCAACTTTCACCAGATTACAAAGACGGTTTTTTTTATGGGTAAAATTTATGAGCAATGTATTATTTGGCGGAACACATCCAAAGACAGAAGATTATTTAGCTATTGGAAAAGTTAGCGATTTTAAAAATGTTGAATGGATATTTTACAATCGAATATTTAACACTGGTGAAGTTGGAGATTGGATTAATTTTAAACTTGTTGGCGATGGGTATTTGAATTCAAAAATTAATTTTTGGTTAGCTTATAATCTTGAAGAAAAAAGATTTGCCAAAACTAAAGATTCATTTTACTTAAAAGAAAAATACAGTGATTTGTACAATGATTTAATTTTATTTATTGAAAGCAATAAAGATTGTTTTAACGGAGAAAGAAAATGAATGAAGATATTGAACGTCGTGATTATTTTGCGGCACATGCGATGCAGGGGTTATTGGCAAGAGGATCTGCTGTGGCAATTGAAAGCGTTGCAAATCTTGCATATATTATTGCAGATAGTATGATTGCTCAAAGAGTAGCACCAGAGCATCCAGAAGACGAAGATTAACTATACAAGCACATCACGGTATTTTTATTTTTGGCGATTTATTAATGGCTGTGGTGTGCTTGGTTTTAATTATGAAGAATGGCTCTCAATCCAGCAAAAGAGATCTCGTTCTCTAAGGTGAGTGTGGGTGAAGATGGTAAGCTCGTTACCACACAGGGAGTCATTCTTGATAGTTAATGCGCAGGCTGATGCGCTGAATAGCACACTCGCAGGGTTAGCTAAGAGTCCCAAGTCGGAAATCAGTACCGACAACTATCAGTTTTAAACACGGCCACCACTCATTGCAGTTTATGGCGTGGTGGTTTTTTTAACTATCAATAAAAGCATTGCTCGCTCTCACCGCAAATGAGAACCTTGCAGCCGTTAATGTTGATAAAGCGCAATAGCTACGCGCTCAACGACGGCTACGGTCATTTGAGAAAATGGCGTACTACTACGATAGGGCAGGCGCAAACTGAATCGTAGGGGGCAGTAAACAGTGCTTTTATTGATACTTATGGATTTATTTTTAGTGCAATCGAGAGGTGGCAGATGGCAAAAAGGGCGACGATAGAGGATTGGAGTAAAGCACAGGTGCTTTTTGAGATCGGCAAGAGTCTGAATGAGATTCAAAACGAGGTGGGGATTGATCGCGCTACAATCTCGAAAAAAGCAAAAGCAGAAGGATGGGAAAAGCAAAAACTTCAACACCTTGTGGTAGATTCTGTGCGGGTTCAGTCAGAAATTTCAACTTTAACTTCAACAGCAAAAGACATTGTTGAACATGAAATTGATGACAGGCTTAAACATTTAGAGTTCTTCAAGCGTTCTACAATGAAAAACTTATCAACAATGATGCGCAAAGTGGATGAAACTTTGACCATCCAAGAGCATAGTGCAGCGCAAACGGCACTGCAAAAAGGAAAGGAAACGATCCTCGGTAAAGACATTGATACCGCAATTCAGATCAACAACACGCAACAAACCGCTGGCGACTTCAAAGGGTTGAGCGATGATGAGCTGGATACGATGCATGCGTTATTGCAAAAGGCGAGTGCGTGACACTGCTCGAAAAGGTCAAGGCTGAGAAAGCACGTCGCGCGGCTTCGGCATCACTCTATGAGTTTGTTAAGCAGTCATGGCATGTGGTTGAACCTGGCGTTCCGTTTATGGAGTCATGGCACATCGAGGAGATCTGTGAGCATCTCGAAGCCGTCAGTGCTGGCGAGATACATCGACTGCTAATCAACATCCCTCCTCGCCATTCCAAGTCAACGATTGTGTCAGTGATGTGGCCTGCATGGGAGTGGATCACGGATCCTGCGCAGAAGTTTTTGTGTGCATCGTACTCTGGCACGCTGTCAACACGCGACAACTTGAAGACAAGGCGATTGCTACAGTCACCTTGGTATCAAGAACGCTGGGGTCACATGTTCAAGTTTGCTGGCGATCAGAACGCAAAGCAACGCTTCGAGAATGATAAGACCGGTTATCGACTTGCAACATCTGTTGGTGGTACAGCAACGGGTGAGGGTGGATCACGTCTGATACTGGACGATCCTCATGGCGCACAGGCGGCTCAGTCCGAGGCAATGCGTGAGTCAGATCTCGAATGGTTTGACATGGTGTGGTCAACACGTCTGAACAATCCCAAGACCGATGCGATGGTGACAGTCATGCAACGTCTGCACGAGCGCGACATCAGTGGTCATATCCTCCACGACATCAAGGGCTGGGAGCATATCTGTATCCCCGCAGAGTGGGACGGGAAGCATCGCAAGACTATCCTTGGTGCGTATGATCCACGCAAAGTAAAAGGCGAGCTGATCTGTCCAGACCGGTTTGGTGACAAAGAAATCACGATGCTCAAGCAATTGCTTGGATCGTATGGCAGTGCCGGTCAGTTGCAACAGGATCCAACGCCAAGTGGTGGTGGTATCCTCAAGACTAAACACTTTGGCTTATGGTCAGCAGATGATGGACTGCCTCCGTTTGAGTACATCCTACAGTCATACGACTGCGCGTTCACTGAGAAAACAACAGGCGATCCAACAGCTTGCACAGTCTGGGCGATTTTTACGCATGAAGGGTTGCACAACGCGATGCTAATCGATGCATGGGACGAACACCTTAGCTACCCAGATCTTCGCGCCAGAGCCATCAAAGATTGGGGTACAGAGTATGGTGGCATGAGCAAAGAGTCACCTCATTCACGCGCACGCAGACCGGATCGTATTTTGGTTGAAGCGAAGGCAAGTGGTCAGTCTTTATTGCAAGACCTGAGATTGGCGAAAGTTCCGGCAGTGGGTTATAATCCTGACAGAGCAGACAAGATTTCACGAGCGCACCAAGCTGCACCTACACTTGAGCTAGGATTGTTGTGGATTCCAGAGTCTAAAAAGAATCGCGGCCAACCTGTTAGTTGGGCATCCGCATTTTTAAAACAACTGGCGAAGTTTCCCGTTGCCGAGCATGACGACTACGTTGACACCTTCACGCAAGCCATCATCTACTTCAAGAATGATCGATGGTTTGAGCTACCTGAAGCCAAAGACTATGATGACGTGCCAAGCAAAGCGAAACCGAGAATCAATCCTTACGCGGTGTAGACATGGCAACAATTAAAGACTTAGCAGAACAATATGGTGTAGCAAAAGCACAAGATCAAAACGAAAACCTTGGCAGACTTGCCGAGTTGCTCGGCAGTGCGCGTGACATTGGCAATGAATACAAAGTACCAAGCTGGGTACCGTTAGCGGGTGGCACAGGCGCAGGTGATTTGCTCATGGGCAGAACACCAGAGGAGATTGAAAACTGGTCGTATGGCAATGCACCGATGCAAATACCAGAGATGAGCAACGTGCCACAGTTTAAGCGTGGACGTGCGCAATCACTTGCTGATGCACTGACGACATTGGCACCAGGTGTTAAGGCAACGGAAGGGTTGCCGGCTGGATTATCATTCATCGGTCCTAAATCAAGAAACTGGGATAAGGTGGCTGCTGAGTTAGCCGCTAAGAAATTAGATGAAGGCGCAGATCCAGCGGAAGTGTGGCGCGAGCATTTGATTGGGCGTATGCCGGATAAGACGTTGTTTAGTGAGATTAGTGATGATGAGATGTCACATGTTATCCCATTAAATAAATGGGTAAACAGAGAAAATGGGCAATTCATGGCTCCAAACATAAGTACAGCTTGGGATGAAGCCGCCAGCACTTTAACGCCAAATGCTCCTGTAAGAATAAAAAGATTATTTAATCATGAGCAATTAAAAAATGAATATCCTTACGGTTTTACTAAAAATTATGAAAACCAAAGTATTATGGATATGCCTGTTTTTATGCACGAAAAAAACAGTCAATCTTTTGGTTCTTTAGGTGACGGGGATCTAACATTACATCCATCTTTGCTGCCAAAACAGGCAAAAAGTACAGTATTGCATGAGCTTCAACATGCTATTCAAAATGAAGAAGGATGGGGTCAAGGTGGTAATTTAGATTCTGCTGCATCTTTTTATATTGAGAATTATTTATCGCCAAAACTGAAAGAATTAAATAATTCAATAAATGAAGGCACAAAATTGCGTGGCAACATTACCAATGAAGACGAGTATGCCGCAAATGTGCTACGTCATAAACAGCTTGTCGCAGAACGTGAAAAACTTAATGATGAAGTTAGTAACATTGAAAATAATCAAGCACCGAAACTTAGATTGTATAATCGTCTAGCAGGCGAAGCGCAAGCACGCGCAACGCAAGATCGTCTTGATATGGACATGGCGCAGCGTCGTGAAAACTATCCACTTGCTGGTGGTAAATTGTCTGACATCCCATTAGAGGAATTGATTTATAAGTACGAAGGCAATGGGCCGTCATTAGACGTACACGGGTACGGAACAGCTAAAAAAATAGCTGATGTATTAAATACAAAATATGGTAAAGATATTGATGCGGATATATCTGGGAATGATCGTGGTCTTACATTAAACAAACTTATTGTTGATGCAGACAAAAGAAACCAAGGTATTGGATCTAACTTCTTAAAAGATTTAACGCAATATGCTGATGAAGAATCTTTGCCAATGCAACTAACAGCCGCTGGTGATTTTGGTGGCAACAAAGCACGTCAAGTTTCTTTGTACAAAAAATACGGCTTCTTAGAAAACAAAGGAAAAAACAAAGATTATTCAATTAGCGAAAATATGTATCGCGCACCAAATGATTTGAGTGAGTTAAGTAAATACAAAGATTACGTTGGTGAACATTCAGCACCACTTGGCGACTCTGGTGCGCCACTGCATAACTTAACCGCTAACGAAAACGCCATTTATCCAAGTGATGTGTACTCATCACAAGCAAATCAATACTATGGATCTGGCGAACCAGAAGACGCACAACTATTTGCAATGGCGCAACGTCTAAAAGATAAACCAAACGAAAAGGTTTCTATTTATCGTGCAGTGCCTAAAGTACAAAGTAACAGTGAAAAAGCTGCGCAAATTGAAAAAGATTTAGCAAACTACATGAAACGTGGACGCATGCCAAGCAATTCAGATTTTAATAATAAATCTGATTGGTATGAATGGGCATCAAACGAACGCGATAGACTTGCATCATTGCCAGAAGAAACACTGGATCCATTATCAATCAATCATGGTGATTGGGTTGCTCTTGATAAGAAATACGCAAAAGAACATGGCGAAAGTGCGCTAGGTGGTAATTACAAGATACTGAGTAAGAAAGTGCCAGCACGTCAGTTATTTACCAATGGGGATTCTATTCGTGAATGGGGATGGGATTCGCGTTACGCTGAAGGCGGTAGCGTTGACGCGCAGGATGATGAGGGTTATGCAGACAAAGCATCATCGTACTTGGATGACTTAGCGCAATTAAAAGAAGCCTATCCAAATGCAAATAAATTCATGTCAGCATTAAAAGATGCGGCTTATCGTTCGGTGCCTACTACTGAGCAAATGATGGATCCTGAGTTTATCTTGGAGAATGCTGGTTTTGGTGGTCTATCAACTAAATTGTTAAAGCCAATAAAAGCATCTGAAGCGTATGGACGGATTGAAGGACAAAATCTGAACGCTCTTGAAACAGATCGTACAAAAGTAGGTAAAGGGTTTTTAGGTGGTGTTGGCTATACCGGATTGCAACATACAAGTCCACCTCATGCTGAAGTTGATTCAACATGGGGCGTTCAAACACCATCTAAAGCTGCAACAATTATTAATGGGACAGTAAAGCCTGACCAACCCGATCCAGTGTTTACTACGTTTATTGGTAGTCCAGATCAGCACAAGTCAAACAATTTAGTATTTGATCTTGTGCATAAAAACTGGAGAAAAGCATCGAAAGATTCTGACTTGTTAACGCCAGAATTAATAGAGAGAATGAATGAACGATTGGCAACGCACAAAGACTATGTAGATCGAAAAACTGGGAAACCTCTTTTTCCTGCTGATATAAATGTATTAAGCAAAAATTTAAAAGATTACGCTACTACATTTGATAGACGTGCAGCACTTGCTGAAGTTCTAGGCGGAAAAGGCGTTGGTGGAAAGAAAGGACAAATTTTTGATTATGATAAAGTAATAAGAGATACAACAGATCCAGCTTTATTAGATGTTCCGTCTGGATCACTTGGCAATAGATTGTTTACGTTGAATGGTGGAATTTTAACAGATAGATACGATTTAAATCCAGCATTCCCAACTATTTTGCAGGGTAAAGATTTTGGTTTAATCTATGAACCTGTGCCACGCGAACTTGTTTTCAAAGATTTTGTTAATGAAATACGCCAAAAAACAGGCAGAGATCCTGGTTATATGCATTGGACAAGAGGCTACCCACCATCACAATTGATTACAGAAGATCTGTTAACAGAAATGCAAAAGGCTGGCTACGCCAAAGGCGGTGAAGTAAAGGCGTTGCATGATAAGTACGAAGAAAGCGACTATGGATATGGCAACCGACCAGACAAGACTAAGAAAGGTCTTGGATACTTCGGAGAGCTTGAAAGACCAGACGGTACAGGCGTGATGACTGAATACTCAATTGGCGTGCCTATCAATGGTGAAGAAATGGACGTGCCAACGCTGGTGCCAACGCTAACACCTGACGAGATCCGTCTTATTCTACATATGCAAGATGGCGATGATATGCCTCGCAGTATTGTGCATAAAGCTATTGACCATGCACATCAACGCTTATCAGAAGGCAAACCCATCTTTGCAACAGAAGAAGACTTGTACGCTCACGGTGGTATTGTAGACGTGCTTCACAATGATGCGATTGAGCAAATCATGAAAGCATTTATGGACAGCATGGCGGATGATGAAGAACCATCGGCACCTGCTGTATCAATTGAAATTACAACGCAAAACACCGAAACACCACGACGTGGTAAGATACCCAAATCCATAGCAAGAGAGGCAAAGCATGGCTAAGAAATTTGAAGACGACTATATCGACGAAGAAGACGAAGAAGAAATGGAAGGTGAAGACGTAGAGTTTGATCCTGACGAAGAATCTGACGTAGAAGACACAGAGGATGGCGGTGCTATCCTTAAGCTCAGAAACGAAAAAGACGAAAAAGAACAGTCAGCGCATTTTGCTAACATCATCGATGAAGTAGATCAGTCTGACTTGTCAGATATGATTGAGGATCTGCTCGAAAAAATTGATCGCGATAAAGAAGCACGCGAGAAACGCGACAAGCAATACGAAGAAGGTCTGCGTAGAACAGGTCTTGGCGATGATGCACCTGGTGGCGCACAGTTCTCCGGTGCAAACAAGGTTGTGCATCCGATGCTAGTTGAAGCGTGCGTGGATTTCTCTGCGCGTGTCATGAAAGAGATCTTTCCAGCTAACGGACCTGTCAAAACTAAAATATTAGGCGAGCAGGAAAAAGAAAAGCTCGCCAAGGCACAGCGCAAAGCTGACTTTATGAACTGGCAATTGACTGAACAGATGCCAGAGTTCAGAGGCGAGCTAGAGCAACTCAGTACGCAGTTGCCACTTGGTGGTGGTCAATACCTTAAGCTGATGTGGAACAACCAGTACAAGCGACCACAAGCTGAATTCATTGCTATCGAGGACGTTTACCTGCCATTTGCTGCGACTAATTTCTACTCAGCAGAGCGTAAAACGCATGTGCAGTACATCACCAAGATGGAATACGCACGTCGCGTTAAAGCCGGTATGTATATCGACGTTGACTTAGGTTACGCAAGCGAACCAGAGTTCAGCAAAGCATCACAAGCAAACGATAAGATTGAAGGTCGAAAAGAAAGTAGCTACAACGAAGACGGTCTTCGCACCATCTTTGAAATTTACACGTTCTTAGACTTTGGCGATGGCATGGAGCCATACATCCTAAGTATCGACAAGACGACAAGCGAAGGCTTATCGCTTTACCGCAACTGGGAACCTGAAGACGAGAACCGCAAAGAGTTAGACTGGATCATTGAGTTCCCATTTGTTCCTTGGCGTGGTGCTTATCCAATCAGTTTGACACAAATGATTGGCGGTTTGTCTGGCGCAGCTACTGGTGCATTGCGTGCATTGCTTGACTCAGCGCACATTCAAAACGTGCCTACGCTATTGAAACTCAAAGGCGGTCCAAACGGTCAAACCATTAACGTGCAACCCACTGAGGTGGTCGAGCTTGATGGTGGCGCAATGGTTGATGACGTGCGCAAGATTGCCATGCCATTGCCGTTCAATGGCCCATCGCCTGTGTTATTCCAGTTACTTGGATTCCTAGTGGATGCTGGTAAAGGCGTGATTCAAACATCGTTTGAGAAATTATCAGATCAAAACCCGAATCAGCCTGTCGGCACGACGATGGCGTTGATTGAACAGGGGATGGTGGTATTCAGCTCAATTCATGCGCGTTTGCATAACTCGATGGATCGCGTGCTGAAAGTATTGCATCGCATCAACTCTGCGTATTTGACAGTTGAAGACTTGAAAGCATACGAGGCTGGACTTGAAATTGATCCGTCAGACTTTGATGGCCCGATGGATATTATCCCAATCAGTGATCCCGCCATCTTTAGTGAAACGCAACGCTTTGCACAGAATCAAGCTATCCTGCAACGCTCACAACTGTTCCCGCAGATGTACAATCAACGCAAAGTTGAAGAAGCGTTTTTGACTGTAATGAAATTGCCACCCGATGATTTCTTACAGCCAGAACCCGGTAAAGAGGATATAGATCCAATTTCTGAGAACGTCGCTGCGTCAATGGGAAGACCGGTTTATGTATTGCCAAAACAGGATCATCTTGGACACTTGATGACGCACATGGCATTCTTGCAGTCACCATTGTTTGGCAGAAATCCTGCAATCATTACGAACTATCTTTATCCAATGTCGCTTCACTTGCGCGATCATTTGCTAAATTACTATTTAACAGAGTCACACAGTGCAGCATCTAAAGCGGAGAAAGATAAAGTGATTGGCAACGATGTGTCAGAGCAAGTCAAGTTGATGATGCAGGTGCAACAGTTCATTGAGCAACAATTGGGTGGGTTTGGTCAAGAGCTTGCGACCATTACGCAAGAAGCACAGCAATACAAACCACAACCACAATTGCCACCCGATAACACCATGCAAGTTGCACAGCTCAATGCGCAAACACAACAGGCGGCAATGCAACAACGTGCGCAATCTGATCAGGCTAAATTGCAAATTGAACAAGCTAAACTGCAACAGTCACAACAAACTGATCAAGCTAGAATGCAACAATCACAAGAACTTGAAAAAGCAAAACTTGAATTAGCTGCTCAAGAAAACATGATGGCAATGCAACGTGACGCACAACGTGAACGTGCAGATGCTCAGAAAGCTGCATTTGAAGCGCAGGTAGAAAATCAACGCTCTGCTGCTGAAATTCAGGCAAGAGAGCGTATGAACGCTGCTGATAATGAAACAGCGATGCGACTGGCGCAAGCTGAGATCATAAGCGGTGAAAAGTTTGGTGTCAGCACTGGCACTGGAATCAATCCTAATCCTTAACGGAGATATGACATGAGTGATACAAAAGGTAAAGCGGTACCTATGACTGGCGCATTTGTTAAGCAACACAAACGCATGGCAGCTGGTGAAAAGCTAGATGGACAAAAAATGCCAAGTGCGCCAAAAGAGTCTAAGACTCCTGCATGAACATTGAGTCAAAATTACTCAATCGCCTTAAAGAGTCACAACTTAAATATAGTGTTGACTCTTTAAAGCAACCAGTACAGCGCGATGCTTTTGAGTACGGGCATCGCACTGGTGTGGTAGCCGGTTATGAGGCTGCCATCAACGTACTCTTACAATTAATTGATGAGGACAAATATCGTGACAACGATTTATGAGAATGCTTTAGCTGAGGCTTTCCCTGCTGTAGAAGCAGGCATCCAGCCTTTTGGAAGCCGCGTTCTGGTGCAGATTCGTACTCCAAAAAGTACATCGGCTGGCGGCATTATTTTAAGTACCGACACAAAAGATACTGAGAAGTGGAACACGCAGGTGGCTAAAGTTGTATCTATTGGTCCTGTTGCTTTTAAGAACAGAACCACATTAGAAGCATGGCCAGAAGGCGATTGGTGTCAGGTAGGTGATTTTGTGCGTGTTGCAAAATATGGTGGTGATCGATACGAGGTGCCTGTAAATAGTAACGAATCAGCAATGTTTGTGATATTCAATGACTTGGATATTATCGGCAAAGTGTTAACTGATCCTTTAAAAATTAAAGCATTCATCTGATAGGAGATGGGAAAATGGCAAACGATATATTAAATGAAGATGACGAATTTGATAACGAAGGCAATGACAGCGATATTGTTATTGTCACTGATGACTCAGATGATGAGGATCAAGACGAGCGAATTCTTGGTAGTGATGCAAATGAGGATGAACGTGCAGCAATTCGTGAACGTCGCAGAAAAGAAAAGCTAGAACGTAAAGATAGAAAAGAAACAGCAATCAAGCGCGACAAAATGGAGCTTGATTTCCTTCGCAAGCGTAACGATGATTTAGAACGCAGATTGACCGCCCAAGAAACTCGTGCGCAACGATCTGACATCAACAACATTGACTCACATTTACAACAAGCCGTGAATGAAGTTCACATGGCAGAGCGTGTTATTGAAAAGGCTGTTGATGCTGGAAATGGTGCTGACGTAGCACAAGCGATTAGACTTCGTGATCAAGCTATTGCGCGTGCAAAAGAGATTAATGAAATCAAGTTGCAAGCAGAGCGTCAAAACGCACCGCAACAACCGTCTATTGATGAGCTTACCATGTTCCATGCACGCGAATTTATGCAAGATCATAAATGGTACGATGCGACAGGCGATGATGAGGATTCTGCTGTTGTGTTGGCTATTGATAAGAAGCTGGCAAAAGAAGGATTGGATTCACGCACTGAAGAATATTGGGATGAGTTGCGTAATCGAGTAGAAAAAAGATTGCCACACAAGTTTGGCAGAAACGCAGGCCGTACACCGCGTGGCGGTCCTAATGTTGGATCTGGTCGCGAACATGCACCAACGTCAACACGAAAAGAAATCTATGTCAGTCCAGAAAGAAAGTCAGCATTAATTGAAGCTGGCGTTTGGGATGATCCAGTGCTTCGTTCTAAGTATGTCAAGCGTTACGCTGAATACGACAGAAAGAATAAAAATTGATTTTTAAAAATTTTTTACTATATAATTTACACAACCGCTGAAAGGAGCGAGTCATATGACAACAACAGACGAACGCATTAGATCAAACAAACCCGCTGGAAACGATATTCGGACAAGTCGCACGATGAAAGATCGAGCTATAGAAGAAAATCGGGAAGTCACAGACGATGAGCGAGTAGAAATGTTCCGTCAACAATTTTTTAATTCGTCTTTACCGGATTTACCCAGTATCGATGGCTGGCATACTTGCTGGCTAACAACGACGAATCCAAGAGATTCAATCCACACGCGCATGCGTTTAGGTTATGAAGCAATTAAGCCGGAGGACATTCCAGGCTGGGAATATGCCACACTTAAAACAGGCGACTGGACAGGATTTATTGGTGTGAATGAGATGCTTGCATTCAAATTGCCAAACTCATTGTATTTTAAATACATGAAAGAAGCTCATCACGATGCGCCACTCCGCGAGGAAGAAAAACTCACGGATACCGCTGACTTTTTAGAGCAAAGCGCAAAAGCATCAAAATCACGTTTGTCTATTGGTGAAGGTAATTTGGAGTTGGGCGACGATAGAGAGGCTCTTTTTGACCTCTAACCAAACTAATTTTTAGGAGCTATTATGTCTACAACAAGCGCACCTTATGGCTTTAGACCTTCTTTCCACAACAGTGGTCAGATGCGTCCAAAAGCCTATACAATCGCAAGTGCTTACGCTGCGTCTATTTATTCTGGTGATCCAGTTAAATTAGTCACTGCTGGTACAATTCAACTTGGTACTTCTGACGGCACACGCGCAGGAACTACTGACGGCATTTCATTACTCGGTATTTTTGCTGGCGTTGAATACTTAGATTCAACTGGCAAACCAACCATTGCTCCATTCTGGACTGGTGGTACGACTGGCACACAGATTGTTGCTTGGGTATTTGACGATCCAGAAACTTTATATGATGTTCAGTTTGCAAACCCAGGAACACCTGGTACTGATTCAGTTCAAACTGCGGTTGGTGCTGAATGCGACTGGCGACCAACAGCAGGTGGTTCAACTGCAACTGGTATCAGTTCAACTTATTTAGCGGCAGAATCAGCTACATCCGGTCAATTCCAAATCACCGGTTATGCTTATCTTGTTACCGATTCACCAACTGATGCTTATGTAAATATGACCGTTCGCTTGAACGAATCACAATACAAAGCACCTGTTAACACAGTAAGCTAAAAGGAGATTATAAATGGCTACTCCTATGAGAAGTACGGACTTTAGATCCGTAGTAGAACCAATCCTTAACGAAGTTTTTGATGGCGTTTATGAACAACGTGCTGATGAATGGAAACAGGTTTTCACCGAGCAAAAAGGTATTGCGCGTAACTATCACGAAGAACCCGTTTTATACGGATTCGGTGCCGCGCCTGAGTTACCTGATGGCATGGCTGTTACTTATCAATCAGGTGGTGTATTGTTCTTACAACGCTACTTGTACAAAGTATATGGTCTTGCGTTTGCATTAACCAAAGTATTGGTTGAAGACGGTGATCATATCCGTATCGGTCAAACTTACGCTAAACACTTAGCGCAATCTTTGGTTGAAACAAAAGAAACCTTAGCTGCTAACATTTTGAACCGTGCTTTCAACGGCTCATATACAGGTGGTGACGGTGTATCTTTGATTGCAACAAACCATCCAATCGTTTCTGGTACATTCAGCAATCAGTTAACTACTGCCGCTGCGTTATCACAAACATCGTTAGAACAGTTGTTAATTCAAATCCGCAACGCTGTTGACAACAACGGCAAACGTATTCGTTTAACACCAAAACAAATCGTTACCGGTCCTAGCAACGTATTCCAAGCTGAAGTGTTATTGAAATCAGTTTTGCGTGCTGGCACAGCAGACAACGACATCAACCCTGTTAAATCTTTAGGTTTACTTGGTGATGGTCAAGCTAACTTATCTCGTATCACTTCTACAACTGCATGGTGGGTTCAAACTGACGCACCAGAAGGTTTGAAACTGTTAATGCGTCGCCCATTAGAGAAATCTATGGAAGGTGACTTTGAAACAGACTCAATGAGATATAAGGCGACAGAGAGATACACGCTCGGTTGGACTGATCCACGAGGAATTTTTGGTACGGCAGGTGTGTAAGCTGTTGTAAATCAAGCGTTTAAGTTAAAAATGAGAACCCACGAAAGTGGGTTTTCTTTTGTCTATTGTTACGCTGTTCCTTCTGTAGTATTATAACAATCACTTAACAGGAGGCATTATGAAAAACGTAATTTATAAAATTAGAAATATATTGGACGATCATTATTATATTGGTAGTACGGTTGATTCAAGAAAACGGTTTTGGGAGCATAGAAAGCATTTAAGAAATGGAACGCATGATTGCATTCATTTGCAACGTGCATGGAACAAGTATGGCGAGGATTGTTTTAAATTTGAAATAGTCGAACAATTAAATGATCGCAGTGAATTATATCCAGCAGAACAAAAATGGATAGATAAGCATTTTAAACAAAATTATTTTTATAATGTATCGCCAAACGCAGATTCCCCTATGCGGAATGCTACGCCAGAAATGCGTGCGCATTTATCTGAAAAATCTAAAGCATGGTTTAAAAATAACAATCATCCAAGAAAAGGATACAAGTTTACAAAAGAAGAAATACAACGAAGCTCCGAATATCACAAAGGATTATGCGCTGGCGAAAAACATTACCGCTATGGTAAAACGGTATCTGAGGAAACGCGCAAAAAGATAGGCGACACGCAACGTGGAAAGCCAAAAGGCAAAGGAAGAAAAGTATCACCAGAAGGCATGGCTAAAATACGCGCAGCATCAGAGGCTGGTCATTATAGTCATTGGAAAGGAAAAGCACACACGGAAGAAAGCAAAGAAAAAATGTCAAAAAAAGTAATTTGCGTAAATGATAATATTATTTTTTCTAGTCTTACAAAAACGCTTGAGCATTATCAAATACAAATGCCAACACTGCGACGTGCATTATTATCTGAAAAGCCAATACAGCGTGGACGTTTAACTGGATATGTTTTTAAGTATTATGAATGATATGATAGACTAACATTATCTGGAAACCCAAACGCTATGCACGACTGACCAGACAGACGACATGAAGACTGCATAGTAAAACCTTTCATGTGAGGAATCAAAATGGCTTCAACTACATTTACCGGACCAGTCACTTCTTTAAATGGCTTTATTGGTCCAGACGCTACAGTTTCATTATCAGCGGCATCTACTTTAACTGCTGCACAAAGCGGACAAGTGTTCTTTTTAAACTCTGCAACAGAATTTTCAACAACACTTCCTGCACCTGCGGCTGGCTTAAATTATACTTTCATCGTAGGCGCAGCTCCTTCTGGCGCAAGCTATACCGTTGTTACTGCATCAAGTGCAAACATCATCAAAGGTCAAGCGGTTAACGCTGCTGGCGTTGCTGGTGATACTGGTACTGCTGACGACACTATTTCTTTTGTTGATGGACAAGCTGTTGCTGGCGATCAAGTTACTGTTATCAGTGACGGCACATCGTGGTTTGCAAAAGCGTTCTGCGCTGTTGCGGCTGGCGTGACATTTACACAAGCAAGCTAATTTAATGAGGCGGTAACACGCCTCATTTCATCAACAGGGGAGCATCATGGCTGATTTAGTAGCATCACAAACATTGCTTGATGGTGAACGATTGTTCATTGGCAAGTTTACAAATATCTCTGACGGCACAGGTGAAACTGCTGCTGTCAAAATTAACGTATCAACTCTTAGCGTAAATGCATATGGTCGTGCGTGTAATGGCGTTAAGATTAATAAAATCTGGTCAACAACGCACGGCATGGAAGTGCGAATTCTATGGGATGCAACCACAGACTTATTCACTTGGATGATTCCGCAAAATAGTAATTATTTGATGGATTTTTCAAGTTTTGGTGGTTTGCAAAACAATGCGGGAGCCGGATCTAACGGCAACTTGTTATTTACTACATTAGATGCATCTGCTGGTGACATGTACTCGATTGTCATTGAATGCATTAAAACTTACGCAGACGCATAACAGAGGATACGATCATGGGCAAAACATTAAAATACGGTGAGTTTGAATTTGGTCCGCAAATGCATTACAGCAAAGGCGGTGAATGTCACTCAACTGGCGGCACAGTTAAAAAAGCAATGGGTGGTTCATGTGGTGGCTACAAAGAAGGTGGCACCGTCAAAAAAGCATCATCTACCATGTGCAAAGCAAAAGGCGGCAAGGTAGCTGAGAAAGGCACTGGTGAAAAATACGCCAGCAAAAAAGAAATGATGAAACATGAGAAAAGTGAATCACCTCGTGAGCAACGCCAAGAAATGACAAAAGGACGTATTCCACCTGCACGTCGAAGCGTTCCTGTTGCATCACAATCACCATTGCTTGCTATGAGAAGTGGTGGCAAGATTTCAGAATCAAAAGTTGGCAAGGTGATGAATGAATTCAAAGCAGGGGACTTGCACTCTGGAAGCAAAAAAGGGCCGGACGTGACCAGCTCAAAGCAAGCATTAGCCATTGCGTTGTCTGAAGGCAGACGTGCGGCAAAGAAAAAATAGATTTTAAACCGATTATTCAATTATAATTGGATAACACGGGCAACTGTATCAGTATGCCGTCAAGACTTTTAAACTGAGGTTACGATGGCATATTCTGACAGTATTTCCAATACAAATTTTAACGCTCTTAAGGTAGTGGATCACGCCTTTAGACGTTGTCGATTAACAGCGCAAGCGATTACTGCTGAGATGCAGGATTACGCTTTAGATTCGCTGTATCTTTTCTTGTCTGAACTAGCAAACATCAAACCACCAAGTTGGTGCATTGAAAAGGTGATACTTCCAATGTACGAAAACCAACCAATTGTGACACTGCCAATTGGCACTGTTGATGTATTGAATTTAAATTATCGTGTTTTGCAATTAGTGTCTGGCGCAGAAACCACGACATCCACCAGCTATAGAGTTGATTTTACATCACAGACGGTTGTTACGACTGTGGGTATCAATTGGTCAGGAAACTCTGTTGCGGTTACATTTCAAGTAAGTGATGATGGCGCGACATGGACAACCGTAGGATCATCTAATGTTTCGGCAGTTGCTGGTGATATTGTCTGGACTGATATTTCTGCGGCTAAGGCGTACAGTTATTTTAGAATAACCTCAACAAGTCCGATGAGCTATTACCTCATTACACTTGGTAATATGCCGCAAGAAATCCCACTTGGCTTGTTAAACCGTGACGACTACGTTAATCAAAGCAACAAAGTTTTCCCATCTCGACCAAACTCTTATTGGTTTCAACGTGACTTGCCAAGTCCTGTTGTGAATATTTGGCCAGCACCATTTCTTGCGGCAGAGCAGGCACAGTTGATCCTTTGGCGACAAAGACAGATTATGGACACTACAAACCTTAAACAAGACGTAGAGGTGCCTCAGCGTTGGCTTGAAGCTATCGTAAATGGTCTTGCTGCGAGAATGGCGGCAGAAACACCTGCGGTAGATGCTAATTTAATCCCCGTGCTTGAACAAAAAGCAAACATGTCACTTCAACGTGCGTGGGATGGTGATAACGATGGTAGTCCAACAAAAATTAATCCTGGCATTGGCTGTTACACAAAATGAGTATCTTTTTAGACACAACAGGCGAACCAACACTTGGCATTGGAATATGTGCCAGATGTTCGCGCAAGTTTAAATTAGCTGATTTGCATCCTGATCCTAATTACCCAAACTTGATGGTGTGTGATGCAGATACCGATGAATATGATCCTTATCGTCTTGCGCCAAGACCACCAGATCAAATTGTGTTGCCGTTTAATCGACCAGACGTTTCACTTAATACGCATCCCGCTGGTGTAATCCAAGAGGCTGGCGATGAATTTTTCATTACCGAAGACGGTAATTCTTATCTGGAGATGTAAAGAATGTCTGACGTACCAAGTAATCTAATTCCAACACGGATAACACAACTGCCGATTGCTCCCGAAGCATCCGAAGACAGTTTGATGATGATTGTCTACAACGGCAATAACTATCAAATTAGAGTTGGAGATCTTTTGAGTGTTGCGGGTGTTCCTACAACACGGCAAGTCATTGCTGGCACTGGCATGACCGGTGGCGGTCAACTTTCTAGCAATGTGACACTGAGTGTTGCTACTGGTGGCATTACAGGCACGCAGCTTAACAATACAGGCGTGACTGCGGGATCTTACGGTGATGCTACCAACATTCCTGTTTTTACAGTAGATGCAAATGGTCGTATCACGGCTGCATCAACAATTGCCGCCACTATTTCTGGATATGTTCCAGTTACACGTCAAGTTATTGCTGGTGATGGTTTAACAGGTGGCGGACCGCTAAATGCTAATGTAACACTTGAAGCTGACTTGTCAGATAGCACGCCTTTGGTTGGAGATATAACTGGATCTGCTGGTGTTGCAACGTCAGTGTCACGCTCAGATCATCAACATCCTGCGGTGGATTTATCAGACTCAGATCAAGTCGATAACATTCTTGGTTTAAGTCATGGCGGTACGGCAAAAAGTATTGTGCCAAACGCTGGCGCAATCATTTGGTCTGGTGCTGATGGTCTTTATGTTGGGCCTCCTGGCTCTGCTGGGCAAGTTTTAGTATCTGGAGGCACGGCTGCACCGACTTGGGGATCGGCTTTAGTTATTTCAAATCAAGATGCCAATGTTGTGTATGCAGGGCCTGCAAGTGGATCTGCTGCACCAACAGCGTTTCGTGCATTAGTTAATGATGATTTACCTGCTTCGGGTGTAACCGCTAACACTTATGGATCTTCGTCTTCAGTGCCAGTCATCACCGTCAATTCCAAAGGCGTAATTACTGGTGTTTCAACGGCAAGTATCACAGCAGTTGGTACAGTAACAAGCGTTGCCGGTACAGGAACAGTCAACGGCATCACGCTGACCGGAACAGTGACGAGTTCTGGAAGTTTAACGCTTGGAGGCACACTTAGTGGTGTTAGCTTAACAACGCAAGTGTCTGGAACATTACCGGTTGCAAATGGTGGTACTGGAACCGCAACGCCATCACTTGTGGCTGGCACTAATGTGACTATTACGGGTACATGGCCTAATCAAACTGTTAACGCTGCCAGTTCTGGTGGCACAGTAACCAGTGTTGCTATGACAGTGCCAACTGGTTTATCTATTAGTGGATCACCGATTGAAACGTCTGGTACATTGGCGTTAACTTTTGCTACAGGTTATTCAATCCCAACAGACGCTAATCAAACCAACTGGACGACAGCGTACACACAAACACAGCAGTGGAATGGCGGAAGCACAAACTTAGTCGCATCTACCGGCAGAACATCTTTGGGTGGCACAACTGTTGGCCAAAGCATGTTTACGCTTACCAATCCAAGTGCAATCACGTTTCCAAGATTCAATGCAGACAACACGGTTTCAGCTTTAAATGCTGCTGATTTTAGAACAGCGATTGGTGCTGGTTCGGGCGGTGGATCTGTAACAAGCGTTGCTATGACAGTGCCAAGTTTTTTGTCAGTATCTGGATCTCCAATTACAACGTCTGGAACGCTTGCGGTTACATTGTCTGGAACAGCATTGCCTATCGCTAATGGTGGTACTGGCACGATATATGGCACAGACGGAGGCACATTCTGATGATTGGCGAACTAATCACTAAGGTATTTGAGGAGCGCAATGCTAGTCATGCAAGGCATTGGACGACAGACTCGTATGCACAGCATCAGGCATTGGGCGAATTTTATGATGAGTTAATTACTTTGATTGATAAATTTGTTGAAGCGCAAATAGGAACATTTGGTAAAATTGAAGAAATTCCAAATGATGATCCGCATATTGAAAAACTCATTCGCGATAACTTATCTTGGATAAATGACAATCGCAGTGAATTATCGAGCAATGTGCCAGCACTTGAAAACATATTAGACGAACTAGCGGGTTTGCACATGTCAACCCTATTTAAACTTGAAAATTTGAGGTAACAACATGGCAGCTTCTGGTTACACACCAATCCAGCTTTATCGAACATCAACATCTGGTGCATCACCTACGTCTGGAAATTTAATCGCAGGTGAGCTTGCAATCAACTACAACACGGCTGATATGTCAGTTTGGGCATTAAACACAGGCGGATCTGTTGTAAGATTGATGAACAATCCTGCTGGTTTAAAATATCCAACAACGGATGGTACGGCTAATCAAGTTATAGTAACAAACGGATCTGGTGTTTTATCTTGGGCAGCAGGGCCTTCTGGTACTTATTTACCATTAGCTGGCGGCACGATGACGGGTAATTTAACCCTAGATGCTTATACAGAGAAGGTGGCAACACTTGCTACGTCTGGGACGATTGCTTTAAATCCTGCTACAGGTACGACATTATCCTGCGCGGCTGCGGGTACAGTCACATTTACTGACAGCTTATCTTCTGGTCAAAGCATCTCACTTTTGCTCACTAACGGTAGCTCATACACGATTAACTGGCCTGCTGGTACAACATGGGTGACAGCGGCTGGGAATACTGCGCCTACACTTAGTGCAAGTAATACACTCGTCTTTTGGAAAATCAGCTCAACCTTGTATGGTGCGCTGGTTGGGAAGTCTGCATAATGCTATCAACTAAATTAAAAGAAGCCGCAGGTAACGGGGCAGACGCAACACTCTATGTCGATGATGTATTTTCTACTTATCTCTACACCGGCAACGGCTCAACGCAGACCATCACAAACGGTATTGATTTGGCTGGTAAGGGTGGGATGGTGTGGCTAAAATCACGAAGTGCAGCAGCTTACAACTGTCTATTTGATACTGCTCGTGGGGTTAATAATGTACTTTGGTCTAACACCACCAATGCGCAAGTTACATACCCATCCCCATTTGCGTTAACCGCTTTTAATTCAAACGGTTTTAATTTAAACGCAGAGCCAGATGTAAACCAAAATACAACTACCTACGCCTCATGGACATTCCGCAAAGCCGCGAAGTTTTTTGATGTGGTGACTTATACGGGGAATGGGGTAGCTGGAAGACAGATTGCGCATAATCTTGGAGTTGCTCCAGGAATGATTATTGTTAAACGTACATCTGGCGCGGCAAATTGGGTTGTTTATCATCGTTCAACGGGTAATACAAAATACCTTATTTTAAACGCAACTTTTCCAGCGGATAACGATGTTGATTATTGGTACAACACTACACCAACATCTACGGACTTTACTGTCAATTCATATTCAGATGTTAACGCTTCTGGCTCAACCTACGTCGCCTACCTATTTGCTCACGACACGTCATCAACTGGGATTATTCAGTGTGGAACATATAATGGGACAGGGGCAGCGGGAAACGCTATAAACCTTGGATGGGAACCACAATATGTAATGATAAAGGCTTCCAATGATACTTGGGGTTGGAACATTTACGATAATATGCGGGGTGTTCCTACAGGCAACTATGATAATTTTTTATTAGCAGAATCTGCTGGTGCAGAACAATCTAGCGGTGCATTTAATGATATTGATTTTACCGCTACTGGATTTACGCTACAACGAAATACTAGTCGGCTAAATTCTGTTGGTGGTACTTTCATCTACATGGCAATTCGTATGCCAAACAAGCCGCCTACATCGGGGACGCAGGTTTATAACGCTGTAAGCTACACTGGAAACGGCACAGCAAATAGAGCAATAACTTCAAATTTTGTAGTTGATTTAGCGATTGGTATGCAAAGAACACCTGCAAATGGTTCAGATAGATTTTTTGTTGATAGATTAAGGGGCGCAACAAAAGGTTTGGTTTCTTGGGATACGTTTGCAGAAGCAACTGATGCAAACTCTTTGACCAGTTTTGCCTCAATGACAGGCGTTGTAGTTGGAACCGATACTACTGACCGTGGTTTTAACGGTAACGGTAGGTCATTAAATCCGTATTTCTTCAAACGCGCCCCCGGATTCTTTGATGTGGTTTGTTATACGGGGACGGGAAGTGCAACTACGCAGGCGCATAATTTGACGGTTGTACCAGAGTTGATGATTGTTAAAACTAGAAGTAATGTTGGGGAATGGTGTGTATATTCATCAAATTTAGGAAATACAAAAAGTTTATTTTTAAGTAGCACGCAAGGCGCAGATATCGCTAACGCATATTGGAATAGTACAACACCAACAAGCTCAGTGTTTTCGATAGGAACTTTTAATGCAACTAACAGTTATACTTACGTCGCCTACCTATTTGCCACACTAGCAGGAATCAGCAAGGTGGGTTCTTATACGGGTAATGGCACAGGACAAGTGATTGCGTGTGGATTCTCAGCGGGAGCAAGGTTTGTCTTAATTAAAAGAACTGACGCTGCTGGAGCTTGGTACACATTCGATTCGGCTCGTGGTTTAACCAGTGGTTCAAGTCCATATTTGCTACTCAACAGCTCAGCCGCAGAGGTCACAGGTAATAATGGTGTCTACGCATCAACAGGTGGCTTTACACTAGGTGCGACAGCAATAACAACGACCAATATAGCAACAGCAACTTATATTTTCTTAGCAGTGGCGTAAGGATAAACAATGACAAATTATATTAACTTAGCAACACAGCAACTCTGCACAGAATCTGAAATCCGTGCGTCACATCCTAACACCTCATTTGCAACGCCATTCAACCCAGACGGCTATGCAGTAGTACATGATGCAGGGCAACCAGACTATGATAAGTACACACAGACTGTTCAACTAGGCGCACCTGTAGAGGCTCTACCTAACCACTGGGAGCAAACGTGGTCAATCATTCAGCTAGAAGGCGACCAACTCACCGATGCACAAGCGCAAAAGGTCGAAGATGAGAAAGCAAAAATCAAAGCTGACATCGCAGCACTTGAAGCAACGATTACACCACGCAGAACACGCGAAGCTATTTTAGCTATCGACACCACATGGCTTGCAGATGTGGAACTTCAAATCGGTCAACTGCGCCAACAACTAGCGGAGCTGTAATCCTTTATGGAAATCCTTCAATTCTTAACAGATGTTGGGTTTCCTATTGGTGCGGCTTGCCTTGGGATGTACTTTGTATTCCTAACGCTAAAGTTTCTGCTTGATAGTGTGCTTGAAAAGATTAAAAGTCTAATAGGTATTATCAAGCAGCTTGATAAGAGGGTAACGGGGATGTCAAACGACATCTTAAGTATTGATTCACTGACATCTGAGGCACTCGATATTCCTCAAGATAAGCCTAGACTTCCAATTAAAAAGGTAGAGTGATGGACGTTGATGCAGTTGCTAAGTATATTAACCAGTATGGCTTTCCAATCGTAGCGGCTGGTGGTATGGGGTACATCGTGTACTCTGTTTGGGTATGGGCAACCACCGTAGTTAAACCTATTCTGCAAGAAGCGATGGATGCCTTAATCGAGTTAATTGACCAGATTCGTGTGCTAGATAATGATATGATACGCCTATCACAGAAGTTAATAACCATCCTCTCTCTACGGAGTAAAAAATGAGCGAATACTTTAAACCAGAAGAATTTGAGTGCCACTGCGGGTGCGGAGAAAAAGACGTAAACCCAAAGCTCGTTGAGCTTTTAGACCGCATCCGAAAATCATTTGGTAAACCGATTACCATCATGAGTGGTAAACGGTGTGAAACTCATAATTCTAAAGTGGGTGGTGCTAAGAAATCTCAACACGTTCTAGGTAACGCAGCAGACATCAAAGTAAAAGGTGTTGAACCACGCGAAGTGCAAGAATACCTAATGAAACACTTTGATGATGATTGCCGAGGCCTTGGACGCTACAAATCTTTTACACATATTGATGTGCGTGAAGGCGGCATTGCACGTTGGAACGGATAAATAGGATTAGATATGGACCTTAATCGAGATAGTTTAAAAGAACTTTTCTTGGAGGCTCTACAAGAGCATCATGAAGAAGTCATTGATTCTCATGCGTCACATCACGAATGGATTCAAGAGAGAATAGAAGCTGAAAAGCTAAAGAAAGAAATGCTTAAAAAAGTAACAGAAGCCGCAATCCAATGGTCAGTGGCAGGACTTCTAGGTGCGGCAGGCTATTGGATACAAACGCATTTCAAGCCATAAAAGATAGACGGCACGCTGTACAAATAATATAATTTACTAAAAATGTGCCTGCTGCAACAGCTCGCTTGTGATAACTTGGAGTCATTATGAGCAACAATAGCAGCGTAACATACACAACACTACTTACAGACCTTCGACGGTACCTAGAGCGTGGTTTCACACAAGAGTCTGATCCATACGTTTATGAGCAACTTCCTCGGCTTATAACGCTTGCTGAACGCAGAATTTCCCGTGAGCTTAAGGTCACAGGATTTATTGTGCCAGTGACCACGACATTGCCTGCGGGTGTATCAGTTTACCCAAAACCCGATAGATGGCGTGAAACGGTTTCGATGCATATTGGCACCAATGCAATTCACGGCAGATCTTACGAGTATATTCGCAATTATTGGCCTGACAGTGAAGAAACTGGCACACCAGAATATTATGCTGACTATGATTATTTTCATTGGCTAATTGCACCAACACCTGCTACTGATACCACCATAGAAATCCTTTATTACGAGCAACCTCGTTTTCTTGGCGAAGAAACTCAAACAAACTTCATTACCGACTTTGCGCCAGATTTATTGCTGTACGGTACATTGCTTGAAGCCGCACCTTATCTTAAAAATGATGCACGCTTGCAAACTTGGCAAACGCTTTATGATCGTGCAGCGCAATCACTCAATGGCGAAGATCTGCAACGCATTCTTGACCGTACTGCTATTAGGAATAAAGCATAATGACTACATCATACAATTACGTCTTTGGCGGTGCTACCGTCTATCCATCTGAGGTCAGCTACGAGTCATTGACGCTGACAACCGATGTGCAATTAAGTTGGCCAACTGAAACATCAGCATCAAGCAATCTTGCCGCTAAGATTATTGATATTGAATCTGATGTAGAAAGCCTAAGAATTTTATTGCCTGACGCACAAAAAGCAGGAACTGGTGAAACAATCTTATTTAATAACATTGGCACAGAAACCATCATTGTTTCAGATTACGACGATGTGCAAGTGGTTTCTATTGCAAATGGTGAATTGTGGCAGGTTTATTTGACTGACAATTCAACTGCTGCTGGAGCATGGCAAGCGTTGCAATATGGTGCGGCTATTTCACAAGCAAACGCATCTGCATTAGCGGGAACAGGCATCGTTGCAGTAGGTACAGTGCTATCACAGTCGGTGCCAATTACTACGTTTAGTGCTAATTTTGAATTAGGCATTACAGATCGCGCCAAAATGTATAACTGGACGGGTGCGGGTGGCGTGTTAACACTTCCATCTGCGGCAACTGTTGGTGGTAATTGGTTTATGTATTTGAGAAATTCTGGTTCTGGTGCGATTGTAGCAACACCAACAGGAATAAATACGATTGATGGCTCAACAGATTTAAGTTTTCAACCTGGTGAATCAGCTATTATTGCTACAGATGGCAGTAACTTTTACACCATTGGATTTGGTAAACGTGCCATATTTGCATTTGATTACACATCTATTAATGCAGCAGGATCTGGCACGTTAACGCTGACTGGCACGCAACTAAATCGTATTGCCTATAATTTTACTGGCGTATTAACCGGCAACCGTATCATTATTGTTCCTCCAACAGTGCAACAATATTGGATAACAAACAGCACGACAGGCGCATATACGTTTACAGTTAAAACAGCGGCTGGTGCTGGCGTTACAATTACGCAAGGTCAACGTGGAATTTACTACTGTAACGGCACAGATTTTCTTATTGCCGATACTGCGTCCATTTCACTTCCGATTGATATTGGTCAAGGCGGTACGGGTGCATCAACAGCTAGTGGCGCACTCATTAATTTAGGTGGTGGATCTACTGGTATCAGTATTTTTTCTTCTGTCACGCAAGCAAATGCATGGGTGGCGTTAGGTTACGCTCAAAATGTTAATGGCGGTACATTCTAATGAGTACCATCATCTTAAAGTCAGATCCTGGCATTAAACGTGACGGCACAAAGTTTGAAGGCAACGCTTACGTTGATGGTCAATGGGTTCGCTGGCAACGTGGACTTCCACGCAAGATTGGTGGCTTTAGATCAACAACCAAATATTTACCAGAAAAAAGCACTGGCTTAACCAATATCAACAAAGGCGACTTTGTTTACATGCACTCTGGATCGGCTACAGAATTAAATCAATTTACGATTGATTCAAGCTATAACAGCTCAATTATTACTAGCAGAACACCAGTAGCCACCGTAGCAACTGGAAGCGTAACATTGACCGGTGGCGCGTCAGGTACTGTCACCATGATTACCGTGAATGGTGTCGACATTATGTCAGCACCTGTTTCCTATGTGACCAGCTTATCAGCTACTGCAACGGCTGTTGCGGCAAACATTTCTGCCTATACATCCGTGCCAGAATACACAGCAACCGCACTTGGCGCAGTGATTACAATTACATCTGTTGCCACTGGATCTATTTATAACGATTATGTCGTTGCCGCAACCACCACAACAATCACGACAACTACAGTGGATATGTCGGGTGGATCTGAAGCATTGATTGAGGATTCGGATAACAAGTGGATGTTTGATTATCAGTACGACTCATCAACAACTGCCAATTCAATCCTGGCACATTGCGCACCAAATAATTCTTATGCAACAAACGATACCGTAGGACAAATATTTTATGGCGATGCATTTGGCGAAGATCCACTTAAAGACATTCGACTTCCATCAGGTGCTAATGTTGCTGGTGGAATTGTATCGCTTCATCCATACCTGTTTTATTATGGTGGTGATGGTATTGTTGGCTGGAGCGTTGCTGGTGACTTCACAGACATGTCCGGCTCTGGCTCTGGTATTGCGCGTCCTTGGGGGACAAAAATAATTAAAGGCATGCCACTGCGTGCTGGTAGTGGAAATGCGCCTGCTGGCTTGTTTTGGGCGTATGACGCTGTTATTCGTGCAACCTTTACTGGTGGTGCCACCGTGTTCCAGTTTGACGTTATCGCCACTGGTACGTCGATTATTTCGCCAGATTCTGTGGTGGACTATGACGGCATTTATTTTTGGGTTGGCGTTGATCGTTTTATGATGTTCAACGGTGTTGTGCGTGAAGTGCCAAATGTTATGAACCTCAATTATTTCTTTGAAGGGATTAACCAAAATCAACGCCAAAAAGTGTTTGGTTTTAAAGTACCAAGATTTGGTGAGATCTGGTGGTGCTATCCTCGCGGTGATGCAACAGAATGTACGCACGCTGTTATTTACAATGTGCGTGAAACAACGTGGTATGACACTGAGCTTCCCAACGCAGGTAGAACATCGGCAACGTACAGTAATTTATTTGTAGCACCAGTTTCAGCCGGTCTTGATGCGGTCAATAATGACTACCATGTCTGGATTCATGAGAAAGGTGTTAATCAAATTTATGAAAACACGATACAGCCTATTTACAGTTTCTTTGAAACGGCTGACTTATCGTCGCCAGCACAAGGGAATTCAAACTGGCATGAGATTTCTATTATTGAACCAGACTTTGTGCAAAGCTCTGACATGACCGTACAGGTGATTGGACGATCTAACGCACGCGCACCAGAAGTTTATGGGAATGTTTACGCTTTTCCAGATACTGCGCAGGCAACATATCAGCAAATTGTGACATTAAAAGAGCAACGCAGAGAATTACGACTTCGATTTGAATCAAATGCAATTGATGGTGACTATCAGATGGGTCAAATCATTGCGCATATTGAAGTTGGCGACGGTACGGTGACAGGATGATACGAATTACATTACCTACTGGATTACAACTGCAAGACTGGGCAGATCAATTGTCGCTTGATTTGGATCCTTATGGTGCGATTAGACGATTAAATGACATACAAAAATGGCAGGACTGGGCAGTACAATTTGTGAGCAGTACATCATTGCCACAAAACGCACCAAATCCTTATAACTTTGATAATTGGCAAGATTGGGCAGAGCGTTTCTGCGAGGTAACAAATGGATAAACAAATATTAGTAGACTTGGTTCGCGGAAACCCAGCTTATCAACAGGCTATCACTCAGATTGAGCAGAAATTTGCAGATCAGCCAATTTCATCGGGTGATATTGATAGTTTAATTAAATTCTTAGAAGCCGCAGTGGATCATCCAGAGCATTACGATAAGCTCAGAGCCGCTGCTATTATGGATGGAAAACTAGATCAAGATACGCTGCCGCCACAGTTTAACGCGCAAGTGATTATTTCACTGTTAATTGCGCTTTATGGATTGCGAGATCGCATTGAAGGTAAAGAGCAACAGCCAAATCAAGGCATGATGCCACCACCACAAGCACCACAACCACCAATGCAACAAGGGATGATGCAACAACCACCAATGATGCAACCACCACAAGCAATGGCACAAGGTGGTCTTGCAAGTGCCGCGCAGCATGTACAAGCCGCTGGTCGTGGTGGTGATACGATGCTTGCGCATATCAATCCACGCGAAGCGGCTATGCTTAAAAACATGGGCGGGTCAGGGTCTATCAATCCACGCACAGGTCTTCGTGAGTTTGGATTGAATTGGAAAAGTATGATTTCAACCATTTTGCCTGCGGCAATTGGTGTTATTGCGCCTACCTTTGGAAATTATTTAAGCACTACTTCTCTTGGAAAATGGGGTGGTATTGCAGGAACAGCGTTAGCGGCTGGCGCATTAGGTGCTGGCGCATCAGCGTTAACAGGTGGAAATGTTCTTAAAGGCGGTTTGCAATCTGGTGTTCTTGGTGGATTAAACGCTGGCTTAGGATCTGAAATTGGTGGTGCTATAGGTATCAAAAATCCAATTGCTGCATCTGCTGCGGGTGGCGCATTAATTGGCGGTGGTATGAGCGCATTAACTCATGACGACATTATGAAGGGTGCATTGCAAGGTGGTATTGGTGGTGCGCTTTCTGGTGCCGGCCCACAGTTAGCCAATAAGTTTGCACAAGGCAGTCCAAACTTAGGTAGTGGCATAAGTACAGCCGCACGCGTTGGCGGTAACATGCTGACCGCAGGTTATGAGCCAGGACAAGCTATTACGTCAGGTGCGTTGGCAGGTCTTGCAAGAGGTTTGTATGATAAAAATCAATCACCATCTGATCAAGCAGTACAAAAAACGGCTGATGAAAATGGTGGTCAATTAGCAAAAGACACACTAGGTCAAACACCTCCTACAACTGGCTCAGTACCACCTGCTGGCGATAAGTCAATGGACTGGGGAACAATTGGACTGCTTGGTCTTGGTGGTGTAGCTGCTGCATCTATGCTTGGCGGATCAGACAAGGTTCAACAAGCAATCGTGTCTTCACCTAAATTAACAACTGAACAACAACAATATTACAATCAACCATCCACAACATTAGACTACAATGCAATGGCAGTTGATGCTGCAAAAGTAGGCCAAGATATAGGCACATTTGCCGCACTTAATTATGGGCAAGGTTTGGACAAGTATCGAATTGTAAAAACATCAACAAACCCAAGCGCATCTGAACCCGTATTAAAAGCACAAGGTGGATTATCTAAAATTGCTTATCTGGCACAAGGGTCAGGATCTGGTCGAGATGATACAATAGATGCAAGACTTTCTGATGGCGAATACGTTATTGACGCAGAAACAGTAGCGTTACTTGGCGATGGATCTACAAAAGCTGGCGCAAAAAAATTAGATCAAATGCGTGCAGAACTTCGCAAACAAAAAGGCAAAAAACTAGCAAAAGGTCAATTTAGCACAGCCGCTAAATCACCACTAAGTTACATGAGAGGAGAAAGATAATGGGAACATACTTAACGGACCAAGCAGCACAAAAAAAGACATCGCTTGATTTTACATCAACGGAAACACCTGCATGGATGCAATCCGCAATTTATGATCAAATTCAAAACTCAATTGCTGCGGCAGATAAACCATATGTGCCTTATACATTGCCAACAATTGCGGCATTAAATCCTAATCAGACGCAAGCCTATTCTCAGATTCAGCAGAATTCTACTAATTTTAATGCGCCAACAGGAATGAATGCTGGCTTGACTAATGCCGCTACAGCGATGAAGGCATATCAGAATTCAAATACTGCAACAGGTCTTAGCACAGGTCAATCTAATTATTTATCACCTAATACACCAACAAAATGGATAGGCGATGCCAGTACAAATTGGACATCGGCTGTGGGTGCAAATCCTGCAACAGCAGGCGCAACTAATTTAACAAATTCTGCTACCAGTGCGGGCAATATCACAACTAATGCAGATCCTTATTTAACAGCGGCTGGTAAACAATCGTACAGTGGCATAAACAATTACATGAATCCATATCAACAAAATGTTATGGATGTGCTTGCAAAACAAGGTGCGCGTAATTTAAGCGAAAATTTATTGCCGCAAGTTTCTGACTCGTTTATTAAAGCGGGTCAGTTTGGTAGTAATCGCATGGGTGAATTTGGATCGCGTGCGCTTCGTGATACACAAGAATCTATTTTGGCAAAACAATCTGATCTTGCCAATCAAGGTTACACACAAGCAATGGCAAATGCTCAAACAGATTTGGCGCGTCAAGCAACATTAGGGCAGACCGCTGGAAACTTGGCATCACAACAAGCTCAAGCGTATCAAAATGTGGGTCAGACGCAAGGTCAGTTGACAGCGCAACAACAACAAAACTTAGCCACGATTGCAAACCAACAAGCGCAACAAGCCGGTCAGCAACAACAGCTTGGATTAACAGCGGCTAAAGATGTCCAAGGTGCGCAAGCTGACGATGCAACCCGTCAGATGGGTGCATTAAATGATTACACCACCATGCTTAGCAATCAACAAAAAATGCAAAATGTTGATGCAGCATCGCTCGAAGCGGCTGGTCAAGCACAGCAAGCTCAAAAACAAGCTGAACTTACCGCAGCGCAACAGCAATGGCAAACTATGCAAGATTATCCTAAAAATCAACTTGATTGGATGAATGCGCAAATTCGTGGTCTTCCTGCTAATACCATTCCAACAATTGAAACAAAACAGAATACGACAGTTGGTGGATCTTATGCTGCATCACCGTTGCAAAATATTTTATCAGCAACGTCTATTTACAAAGGTTTAACCTCATAGGGAAATAGCATGTACGGTTATGAATTAGATGAGTTATTGAAACAACATGGTTTAAGCAATCCATCGAATGCGTATGGTGGCACGCCTATGCCAACTGGTACAACGATTGATCCATTACAACAAGCTGCGTATGAGGCTGATCAAGCCAAGTATCAAGACTACTTAAAGGAATACACAAATCGTTTGCAGAACACAAACATGTATTCTGCGCCACAGTTTCAATCGCCAGCTACTTATTCTGATTTATATAAAAAACAAGTTGGCAATAGCGTTGTGCCACAGTTTGGTACGCCAGCGTATGAAAATTATGTTAAAGAGTTAAATCAAAATTTAAAAAATAATCCAACAACAACGCAACCAGAATTAGTGGCGTTGATGGATAAGTATGGACAAAACCGTTATGACCTTGTTAATGCAACGGGTTCATGGTGGGGTGATGTTTTAGGCAATCCTGATTATCAGAATTATTCTGCGTCATCTGCGTCATCTGCTTCTACATCTACATCTGTAAGTTTAGGCTCATTAACTTCTGAATCTCTTGATTTGTCTTTAAATAGCAGTGCATCTGGTAGTGCATCTGGTAGTGCATCTGGTAGTGTATCTGGTAGTGTATCTGGTAGTGTATCTGGTAGTGTATCTGGTAGTGTATCAGGATCTGATAGTAATTTAAGTAGTGGAAGTGGCTTAGGTTCTGGCAGTGGATCTGTTAGTGATTTAGGCTCTGGTTCTGGTAGTGGTACAGGTTTAGCTTCAGGGAGCAGTGCGGGTTCAGGTTCAGGTTTTGAATCTGGTAGCGGTAGTAATTTAGGATCTGGTAGCGGAATTGAGTCTGGAAGTGGAGTAGAAAGTGGTAGTGATTTAGGTAGTGCATCTGGCAGTGCATCTGGTAGTGTATCTGGTAGTGGTTCAGGCAGTGGTTCAGGCAGTGGTTCTGGCATAGGAAGTAGCTCTAGTGCTGGTAGTGGTACAGGTAGTGAATCTGGTAGTGGTTCTAATAGTGGTAGCGTTAGTGTATCTGGTAGCGTTAGTGATTCTGGAAGTGGATCAACATTAGAATCTACATATTCATCTTTATCAGGAAATACATCTGATAGTGGAAGTGGTTCACTTGGTTCTACTGATTCAACTGGTTCACTTGGTTCTACAGGCTCAACAGGCTCAACAGGTTCTACTGATTCAACTGGTTCTGTAGGTTCAACTGGTTCTGTAGGTTCAACTGGTTCTGTAGGTTCAACTGGTTCAACATTAAATTCGGTATATGATTCATTAGCGTCAAGCGGTTCATCGGGTTCATCAACCAGTATTAGTGAATTTGTAGGACCGGTTAGCTCTACAAACCCAGATACAAAAAATAATTCATTAGGAGAATTAACGGCTGTTATAAATCCTAATCAATCTAGTTACTCACAAACTGGACCATATACGTCAGAGCAACAAACTAAATTAGAGTCGGCTTATAACTCATTATCGCAAGCAAATAAAGACGCAAGCACGTCGCGTGCAAATTCTGCAACTTCTATTGCGTCTGCAAAAGAAGAATCGTTAACCTCAGCGAAATCATTAAGTGCGTATAAAGTATCCTCTGCAAGTGCTGTAAAAGCAGAGTCATTACAAAAGAAAATAGAGGCTGATAAATCAATAGCGGATTTTCGTTCTGCATCAACAAGCACCGTAAAATCTATAAGCACTGATCATGTGTTAAGTATTTCAACCGTTCAATCTGTAGCCAACGAGCATTCATTATCTGCCGTTTCATCATTAAGTGCCGCAAAATCAACAAGCATATCCAATTCTTTAAGTGCTAAAAATTCCTTAAGCACCGCCAAGTCATTAAGCGTTGCAGAAGCGGCTAATCATTCTAAATCTTTACGTGACGAAAAAGCATTAAGTACATCTGCATCTATAAGCGCATCAAAATCTTTAAGCACAGCAAATTTGCAAAGCGCATCAGCAGTAAAATCAACAAGTTTATCGACTTCAACAAGTGCTATTAATTCCTTAAAAGAAGCCAAATCATTAAGCACCGCCAATTCTTTAAGTGAGTCCAAATCATTAAGTGTTGCCACTGAATCCAGTACAGCTATAGAAAAATCTATCAGCGCATCTTCATCATTAAGTGCCAGAAATTCTTTAAGCACGGCAAATTCATTAAGTGTTGCTAACTCTGTAAGCGCAACAAAATCTTTGAATGATGCTCGTGCCTCAAGTGCATCAATGGCTAAATCCTTTAGTACATCGGCATCTTTAAGTGCTAATACTTCATTGAGTGCCGCAAAATCATTTAGTATTTCTGCATCAGTAAGTGCGGCTAATTCTTTAAAAGAAGTTAAATCAACTAGTACCGCTAATTCTATAAGCGCATCAAAGTCATTAAGTGTTGCTACAGCTTTAAGTACGGCTACAGCAAAATCTACAAGCACAATAAATTCTATAAGCGCATCAAAGTCATTAAGTGAGGTTACTGCTCTAAGCAAATCAGCATCTGTTAGCACTGTAAAATCTTTGAGTACCGAACGTGCTAATTCTTTAAGTGCAGAAAAATCACATTCATTAAGCGTATTGCAATCAACAGATGCAATAAAATCTGCAAGTACGTTAGCGTCCTTAAGCGCATCAAAATCTGTGAGTGAAGTTAATTCTCAAAGCAAAGCAAATTCCGTAAATGAAGTAAAATCTTTAAGTGCAGAGCGATCCAAATCATTAAGCGAGGTTAAATCAACTAGCACCGCTAATTCTATTAGCGCATCAAAATCTATTAGTACCGTAAATTCATTAAGCAAATCTGTATTGGATATTAATGCAAAATCTGCAAGTTTAGAAAAAGCAAATTCATTAAGTGTAGCAAAAGTTCAATCAGCAAGCACGTTGCAGTCTAATTTGGAGGCAAAATCAGCAAGCATCGTGGCATCTATAAGTGCCGCAAAATCTGTAAGCACGGTAAATTCATTAAGCAAAGCCACATCATTAAGTGAACTTAAATCATTAAGTACCGAAAAGGCTAATTCTTTAAGTGCATCTACATCGGTAAGTAAAGCCGCATCAGCCGCATCTGCAAATTCTGCTAGTGCTGTAAAAGCCGCTAGTGCTTCAGCCTCAGCGTATGCATCTGCAAGCACAGCAACTTCATTAGCAATAGCAAAACAAAAGGTATTAGATGCGGCTGCTTTAGCAAATCCAACCATTGAAAATATTGCGGCTAAATATAATATTTCTAAATTAGCAGCGACAGCCGCAAAAGCTATTGCAGATGGTATGGATCCCGATAAAGCCTTTAGTAAATATTACCTTCAATCTGGCGATAAAGATAAGTCGCCATATAATCACATGTATGAGCTTTCTGATGCGTTTAGAAACGACTTGCCAGCGGATAAAGTGCCAACCGTTTCTGAATTAGCGCAGCATTACAAAGTTAGTGAAAATTCTATTCTTGCCGCACTTTTACTTAATTCAGATGTTACACAAAAACAATTAGATGATTTTGTAGCTAAAAATCCATTTGATACCTACGCTGAATTATATGCAATACCAGATTTAGCTTCTGCTATTCGCACAAAACTTGGATCTGTTGTACAAAACGCAGCCGCTAAAGCTAAATCAACAACAAATACTGCAATAAAATTACCTAATGATACAACAGGAACGGTTGGAGCAGATGGAAGTACAGGCACAGCAGGCAGTACAGGCAGTACAGGTTCAACAGGCAGTGCAGGCGCAACAAATACCATTGTGCCAAATTCGTCTGGTGGCTTAACCAGCACCACACCAATTACGCAACCAGCAACACAGCCACAAACACTTGAAGCAGTAAAACAAATTACAGAAGCGGCAACACTAGCAAATAAAATTGTTCAAGTAACAAAAGATACGCCAAATGCTGTTACACCAGAAAAAGCTAAAGAAATTGCTATTGAGTTTATTACAATTCCAAAAGAAAAATTAAAGGATTTTACAGAGCAAACATTACTGGGTTCACTTGGTGATTTTGCCAAAATGATTATGCCAGGCCCAGCTTATGTTTTAGATTCTTTGGGTAATATAATTCAAGGACAGGCACCAATGGATGCTGCTGATTTTTTTCGCGATGTTTATTCAAAAAGTGTGTTAATTGATATTGGTCCATTAATACCTGACTTTTTGAAAGATTGGGCTAATGGTGATACGAAAGCATTAACAAACAATAATGCATCAAATGTACTTAACTCTGGTCATTTACTTGAATTAAGTGCGCCTAAAGATGGATCTGAGGCGGTTGCAGTCATTAAAGTGCCAACAACTGATTCGGTTACTGAAAAATTTGCTGACGTTATTCAAAATAATTTAGCTAACCCAGAGGCTATTCAAAAATACGCTAAAGATAATAATCTTGGTGATGCAGCATTAACAAAAGCAGTTCAATTTGCAAAAGATAATGCCGCGTCTATAAAACAATTTAATGAAGCTGCTGCAAACGCACAAGCCAATGGAACACTGCAAAACGGAAAAATTATTGGATCAGAGCTGTTCCCAACAACAATTGCAGCTATTGATGCGCTTGTTGATGGCGCGGTACCGTTCAGTCTTGGTGTTCCTTTAATTGCTGAAATTAAATCGTTAATTAACGGCACAAACTATGATGATGCGTTAGCGCAAGAATATAATGATTTTAATCATTGGGCTGCTGCTAATCCAATACAAACCAAAGTATTACAAACGCTTGGTGTTATTGGTGCGTCAGAATTAACAGGTGGATTAGGACCGTCTGACTCCATGAAAGTAAATAGCATTTGGAATCAAGACTTAGGTACTAATGCACGTTCAATTGCTATTAATTTACGCGATGAGGAACCCATTACATTTACGCCAATTGATTCAAAAGGAAACGCTATAGGCGAAACGATTATACTTAATAAGGACAGATTGCCTACCAATTTCTTTGATACAATAGGCACTAATGTAGAGAAATCTTATAACGACTTGATTGGAGCTATTGAAGGCACGGTTGGATCGATTGGTGATTTCTTAAGTGGTGGTGATAACGAACAATTACCTAATGACTTTGAAGGATCTATCACATATCCAAATCAAGGTGGTACAACAACCACGCCAAGCACTGGAAACGAGATATACGATAACGCTATCAAAGGACTAAGTGATTTATGGGGTAATAAAGCATTTTCATCGCTTGGTACATTATCACCAAGTGCCGATTGGTCATTTAATTCTAGTAATTTAGGGACAACACCAGGCTATGCAGATTTAAGCAGTCCATCATTTTGGGGTAGCTCGCTAGGAAATTTTGATAATTCTAATTTTGGCGATTGGGGTGGTGGCGGTATTCCATCGGGATGGAGTCAAAGCGATTTTGGGTTTAATGGTGGTGCTGGATGGGGGGATGCTGGTGGCGGATGGGACATGCAACTTGCAAAAGGTGGCGCAGTGAGCAAAGAAATTGACAGATTATATAAAAAATACGGTGGAGCAGTCTAATGGCAAATATTGAAGATCTAGCAGAAAACTATGGTGTCAATCCTGACATCGACATGGAGGATAAACAGCCGACGATTCAAGATTTGGCATCAAATTATTCACTCAATCCAGACATGCAAAAAGAATTATTCGCTCAATACAGTGAAGCACGCAAGACCGCTGAGGCGCAACGTGCGTTACTTCGTGATGCGCTTGAGAAGAACTTAATCAATCAGCAACCTGAAGACAAGTCAGAGATGTACTTTAAGCTGGCAGCGGCTCTTGCGGCACCATCAACCACAAAAGGCTTTGGTGAGCCATTGATGAATGTTGCCAATGCGATGGCTGAGAGTCGTGCGTCAGAGCGTAAGCAACGCAATGAGAATATCGCAAAGCAATTATCGTCACGCCAAGCGATTGCAGAGCTTTACGGTGAAGACGAGAAAAGTTTAGGATCTATGCTGGCGCGTTATCATGTTAATCAACGACCATCTGCGGCTCTGCAATTCTCAAAAGATTATGCTGCGGCTGATCCAAATACAAGACAGTTTATGGAGAAATATTTATCCGCTACGCGCAATCCTCCGC
>ERZ1034363.117-NODE-117-length-54530-cov-12.716930_pt1 | contig 54530 bp, 45 predicted proteins | sample MGYA00520616_ERZ1034363 | MGnify/ENA primary metagenome ERZ1034363 (study PRJEB33736, sample SAMEA104284506) | Azolla filiculoides | biome: Urban; feature: Water surface; material: Ditch water | place: Netherlands | collected 2015-10-28 | depth 0-0.1 m ...
TCAAATTTTAGTTTGATGCTTTTTTGTTATTTATTCAAAACCTCCAACAAAACCTTACCATCAGAACTATTTGGCATCGTAATTTTTAGTAAATGGGTAACTGTTGGAGCAATTTGTGTGATTTCTTTTCTATCGTGGGTTTGTCCTTTTTGGATATTCCAGCCAAAGAAAATTAAAGGTACATGTGTATCGTAAGAATATGGTGAACCATGTGTTGTACCAGTTGAAGAATATTCTACATAACCAGGTTTGAAAATCAATACTAATTCTCCGTTTTGTGTTGGGTCATATCCTTTTGAAATAAAGTTTAAGTAGTAATCACTAGCATTTGCATTGGCTACTTCTTCTTCAGTGTATGCTCTTTTTATGTAATCTTGTTTTTGCAAATAATCTTTAAAGCTTTGTTTCACATCTTGTAAATTCAATCCTTTTGATTTTACTTTATTTTTATCGATAAAAACATTGTAATTTGAATAATCTAATAATACATTTTCGCCAAAAGTAGTTTCTGAAAATTCTTTTAAAGACGTTTCTATATTTTTAAAATTAATGTTGTCAACTTTGTATTTGTTGTCTTTCAAATACGTTACATTTTCCGCTCCAGCGTGATCAGCCGTTAAGAAAACCAAGTAATTTCCTTTTCCAACAGTTTTATCTAAGTATGCTAAGAAATCAGCAATAGTTTCATCTAATCTTAAATAAGTGTCTTGTAATTCTATAGAACGTGGCCCTAAAACGTGTCCAATATAATCTGTTGATGAGAAACTTACGGCTAAGAAATCGGTAACATTGTCTTTTCCTAAATTTTCGCTTTCAATAGCTTTTTTAGCAAAATCAGCTAATAAATTATTTCCAAAAGGTGTCGAACGTAGAATTCCAGCATCGTTTGCATCATACATGTCTTGTAAATTGTAAGGCATAAACGGTGCTTTTTTGTATAATTTTCCTTCGTATGGATTGTTATCGGTTAAGCTTTCGTTATAGGTTTCTTTTGGTTTTAATAAATCCCAACCTTTTGTAACATATTTTAAATAATTTTTTTCAGCATTGAATTGCGTTGCCCAATCAGGAAGTTTTTCACCATAATAAGTACTTGAAATAAAAGCTCCGGTTTTACTATACCAAAATGCCCAATCAGCAAAATGTCCAGCAGGAAGAATTGCACCTCTATCTTTAATACTGATTCCAATAACTTTTCCTTTGAAATTTGTTGATAGTTTCAATTCATCAGTCATGGTAGAACTTTGTAAATTTCTTGGCGACATTTTCCCTTCTTTTTCAGAGTCATCTCCGATAGTTGAAACGGTTGCATCATCAGTACAGTACATTTCTTTACCTGTGGCTTTGTTAAACCATTCGTTCCCTACAATTCCGTGAACAGCAGGTGTAGTCCCAGTGTAAACTGAAGCGTGTCCAGGAGCAGTGTAGGTTGGCATGTAATTGTAGTGCATATTGTGAAAAGTGTAGCCTTCTTTCATCAATCGTTTGAAACCATTTTCTGAAAAATCATTTGAAAAACGATATAAGTATTCCATTTTCATTTGGTCTACTACAATTCCAACCACTAATTTAGGCTTATCTTGAGCAAAATTTGCAGTTGTAAGAATTAGGGTAAAAAATAAAAAAGCTTTTTTCATAAGAGACTAATATTTATACAAAAGTACAGTTTTGAGCGCAACAGTGTGTTAACTAAATATAAAAATGACTCTTTATTGAGATAATTCAAGTAAAGAGTCATTTTTTGTTTTCTGAAAATTATTTTACTTCCTCTACAATGTCATAGCAAAAGATAAAATCTTTAAAATAGACATATAGTTGAGGTTTATTTCCTAAATCTACTCTTGTGAAAAATGAAATTTTAACCGCTGTTCCTTCTTGATTTTTACACAAATAAGAGTTAATTTCATCAGCTTTAGTAACTTCTTTCTCTAGATATTCAACAATTGTATAGTGTTGAATTTCTCTTGAATAGATTACAATCTTATTCTTGTCATAGTCTAAAGTTACAAACATTTCTGTAGCTTCTGGTTTTGACCATTTTCCCCAGTTGTCTTTACTATCTTTTTCTAAAACAGACAAGCTCGTTGTTTTAAAACGAAATTGTTGTGCATAATTTGAAAAAGAGGTTAGAAAAAGGAAAAATAAAAGGTATTTAAAAAATTTCATTAGTATAAAGAATTAAAATTCAAAGGTAGTAAGCTCTTTTTTAGCAACGTTAAATTCTGTAATTATATTATCAACAATAGTTTCAACAGGTAATATGTCGTGAATTAACCCCGCAATTTGTCCAATTTCTAATTCCCCCTCGATTAAATCGCCTTCAAACATACCTCTTTTTGCTCTGCGTTTGCCTAGTAAATCTATTAAATCTTCTTTTGAAGGACATTTTGTATATAATTCTTGAACATCATTGTAGAATTTATTTTTAATTAATCGGACAGGTGCTAATTCTTTCAAAGTTAATTGTGTATCACCTTCACCTGTTTCAATGATTGTTTTTTTAAATGCATCATGAGCTGAACTTTCGGTTGATGCAGCAAATCGACTTCCCATTTGCACACCATCGGCACCTAATGTCATAGCGGCAAGCATTCCTCGTCCAGTTGCAATTCCTCCCGCAGCAATTAATGGAATATCAATTTGTTCACGCACCATTGGAATTAAGGTTAGGGTAGTGGTTTCTTCTCTTCCATTGTGACCACCTGCTTCAAAACCTTCTGCAACTACTGCATCGACTCCGGCTTCTTGTGCTTTTAAGGCAAATTTTGAGCTACTAACCACATGTACTACGGTAATTCCATTTTCTTTTAAAAACGGAGTCCAAGTTTTTGGATTTCCAGCAGAAGTAAAAACGATTTTTACACCTTCTTCTTTTAAAATCTGCATGATTTCTTCAATATTTGGGTAGAGCATAGGCACATTTACCCCAAAAGGCTTGTTTGTTGCTTTTTTACATTTTTGAATATGTTCGCGCAATACTTCTGGATACATGGAGCCAGCTCCAATTAATCCTAAACCTCCAGCATTACTTACTGTACTTGCTAATTTGTAACCACTATTCCAAATCATTCCACCTTGAATAATTGGATATTTAATATTGAAAAGTTGGGTAATTTTATTCATTATTGTTTTACTAATTTCCCTTGAATTAATTTGTTTTTTGCTGAAAGTTCAAAGAAATAGATTCCAGAAGCTAAATTTTCAACATTTATGGTTTGATTGGATGTTGTTAAAAGAATTTCATTTACTCTTTGTCCTAAATTATTATATAAATATAAAGTAGCATTTATCGATTCGTCCGGGATAGTAATTGTTATTACATTTTTAATCGGGTTAGGATAAATTGAAAACACCTCATTATCAAAAGTTTGTGTATTTAATGCATTGGTCAATGCCAATTGAAAATCAGGAATTCCATATCCGAATTGATTTGTAGGTACAGTGTATCTATCAGCAGATTGTTTCACAAATTGAACCACTTCTGCCGCTGTTAAATTTGGAACAGCAGACCAAAAGCTAGTTATCATTCCCGCCATAATTGGTCCAGAAAAGGAAGTTCCGTTTGCAGTTACAATTGCTCCACTTGTATTTGATACAACAGCTGCTTGGCCTTGAGCCATAATATCTGGTTTAACTCTGCCATCAAAAGAAGGACCAATGGAGCTAAAAGTTGCATAAGTTTCGTCAGCCTTTACAGCGCCAATAGCCAAAACATTTGTAGCTTCACCAGGCACACCAACATAAGGATCTGCGGTTGCACCAGAATTTCCTGCACTTGCAATTACAACAATTCCTCTCGTAAAAGCAATATTTGCACCTCTTGAAGCAAATGCTTGATTACCTGTCATTTGACTATAAGTGTGACTATAATTTGGATTATCATAACCAAAATAACCTAAAGAAGAAGTTATTACATCAACACCTAATCTATCGGCTTCTTCAGCTGCTTCAACCCAATAACTTTCTTCAACTGGATTTTCTGAGGCAACATCTTCTGTAACAAATAAATAATATTGAGCATCAGGAGCTGTTCCAACTAATTGACCATCAACAAATCCTCCCATACAAGAAAGAACCATTGTGCCATGATTATGAAGTGCATAAACATTAGTGCTTTGATTCACATAATTGTATCCGCCTAATATTAAATTATTTGTAAATAAACGCTGAAAAGGTGCAGCTACATTTACATTTTGAAAGCCAGAATCTAAAACAGCAATTATTTTTCCTACACCAGTATAATCTTGTTGGTGCAATAAATGTCCGTTTAACATTTGAATTTGATTTGCTGAAGTTCCATAATTAAACGTAACTTCTACATTCATGTTTTTGTTAATACTATTACTAGTATTTGTAGCGGTCATTCTTGTATTTAATGTCTGATTTGCAAATTCTATTGAGCTCACGAATGGCAAACTTGTTAATGCTTGAATATCAGCTTGTGTTCCTCTAACATGTAACGCATTTAGCCATTTTGATTTAGCTTTTACAGTGATTCCAGTAGATGCAGTAATTTGATCTATATAGGTTTGAGCAATTGGTACATCAAGATTATCTAATGCAATTCCTTGCGCTGTTCGTCTATCTAAAGCTCTTTGCGTAAGCATTGTCAAAGGATTTGCTAGATAAGTTGCGGCATTTGGTTTATCTGAAAAATAAACCCAAGCATCTTCTTGAGAAAAACCTAAGTTAAAAATCAATAAAAATAAGAGTATCGTTTTTTTCATGGGCTTAAGGTTAGTTTTATCAAAAATAAGAAATTTTATTTAAAGTAGTTAACTAGCAAAACATTAAGCAATTACACCGCTTCCTAATACTTCGTCGTTATGATGCCATGCTACAAATTGTCCTTCAGTAATAGCAGATTGTGGTTTTTCAAAAACAACATACATTCCATTTTTATATTGGTGTAAAGTAGCTTTTTGCAGTGGTTGGCGGTAGCGAATTCTTGCTAAAACAGCTAATTTTTCTCCATCTTTTAATGCTAAATCTTCTCTAATCCAGTGAATTTCTTCATTTGCAATAAATAATGCTTTTTTGAATAATCCTGGATGATTATTGCCTTGACCAGTGTAAATAATATTTTTTTCAACGTCAGTTTCAATGATAAAAAGAGGTTCTTTAGTTCCTCCTACATTTAAACCTTTACGTTGTCCTTTTGTAAAGTAATGAGCGCCTTGGTGTTTACCTACGACTTTTCCCGGAACTTTTAAATAGTTAATGCGTTGCGATTCAAAAGCAAAAGATTCTTCTTCTGAGTTAAAACTTGGTTTTTCTTCTGAGTATATGGTAGCATCAGCTGGAATTTCTACAATGATTCCGTCTTTTGGTTGTAATTTTTGTTGTAAAAATTCAGGTAAGCGCACTTTTCCGATGAAGCAAAGTCCTTGTGAATCTTTCTTCTCAGCTGTTATTAAATCTAATTTTGTTGCAATTTCTCGAACTTCGGGTTTGGTTAATTCGCCAATTGGAAATAAAGCTTTTGCCAATTGTTCTTGTGATAATTGACATAAAAAATAGGATTGATCTTTGTTATCGTCTTTTCCGGCTAATAATTGAAAAATTTCTTTTCCGTCTTTTTCAAGAGTTCCTTTACGGCAATAATGCCCTGTAGCTACATAATCTGCACCTAGTGACATTGCAATTTTCATAAAAACATCAAATTTGATTTCTCTATTGCATAATACATCAGGATTTGGAGTTCTACCTTTTTCATATTCGTTGAACATATAATCAACGATTTTTTCTTTGTATTGTTCTGATAAATCAACCGTTTGGAAAGGAATTCCTAATTTTTCGGCGACTAAAAGTGCATCATTACTATCTTCTAACCAAGGGCATTCGTTTGAAATAGTTACTGAATCATCGTGCCAATTTTTCATAAAAAGACCGATGACTTCATAACCTTGTTCTTTTAATAAATAGGCAGCAACACTCGAATCTACACCACCAGAAAGCCCTACAACAACTCGTTTCATAATTATTTTCCTTTCTCTTGTTCTTTTTTTACTTGCTCAAATGTTTTTGTGACTTTTTCAGTGTATCGTTGTTCGTATTTGATTAATTCTTTACTGAATTTTGTGGCTTTTACTTCTTTGATTACTTTGTTATTTTCAAAAAATTTCCAGTTTCCAACACGTTTTCCATTTACATAATTTCCTTCATACATTTTACTTCCGTTGCCATCATAATAAGATGCTAATCCTTCATATTGACCATTTTTGTATATGTGTTCATCAATTAATTTCCCTTTATCTGAATAGGTTTTGGATGTTCCTTCTTTAATTCCTGCTTTGTAATTAGTATCTTCTGCAATTGTACCATCTTTATAGAATACTTTTCTATTTCCTTCTAATTTTCCGTCTTTATAGAATTCAATAGACATGATGGTTTTAGATTCAAAATGATAATATTTCCATTCGCCATCAGGTGTTTTATTGACTAATTTACCTTCGCTAACTTTATTCCCTTTTTGATCATAAAATATAGCATAACAAGAACCATCTCCTTTAGAAAAATCTCGCGTTGCTATTACAGTTCCAGCTTTAGTATCATCAAAATATTTGAATACACCTGTTTCTTTTCCATGATTAAATGTGCCTTCATATCTTGGACGATTTGTTTCTTTGTGTGTTCCTTTCCATAATCCATGGCGATTTCCTTGATCGTCTAATTGATTAATTTTGTCTTGTGCAAAAGCAGAAATAGTTAAGAATAATATGATGATATACTTTTTCATAAGTGTTTTTTAGTTTATTTTATCAAATAACTTGCCAAGTTCTTCAGAACGATTATTTGCCGCCAAAATTGCATCATTAGTGATTTTTGAGAGGTTAAAAGTACTAAATATTTTTAATGCTGCTTCAGTTGTTCCTCCTTTTGATGCAACTTTTTCAATCCATTCGTCATTTGATAATTTACTTCTATTTTGTAATTGTACTGAGCCAGAAAATGTTTGACTTACTAAAAATTCAGCTTCAGAAGGTGTAAAACCTATTGAAACAGCCGCATCTATCATTGATTGCATAAAATAAAATACATAAGCAGGACCACTTCCTGAAACAGCTGTAGCAGCATTGAGCATTTCTTCACGTTCAATATAAATTGACTTTCCAGTAGTGTTTATTAAATTTTGGATAATAAATAATTCTTTTCTATCAACTGCTTGAGAAGCACAAAACACAGTCATTCCTTCACCTATTTGAGTTGGAATATTTGGCATAGAACGCACAATTTTGTTAATTCCCAGTGTTTCTTGCATAGTTTGAATTGTAATTCCAGCCATAACTGATAATACTACATGGTCAGGTTTTAAAAATGATTTTATTTCACTTGAAAGCGATTTAAAATCTTGTGGTTTTACTGCTATAATTAAAATATCTGCTTCAAATAAAATAGGAGAGGACTTGGTAAATAAATTTTCTTTCTTAATTCCAAAAGCTTTCTTTTTTTCGATTTCGCTTCTGTTTAATACATAAATATCAGCATTACTTACAAATCCCGAACTAATAAAGCTATTAGCATAGGTTTGCCCCATATTACCATATCCAATGATTGTTATTTTCATAATATAAAAAAAGAAACCCTGTCGGTGCAGACAGGGTTTATATAAAGATAAAAATTATTTTTTCTTTTGTGCGGCTTTTTGAGCTTCTGCTTGCTCCATCATTTCGCGCATTTTTTTCTGGAATTTACTTTCCTTTTTCTCTTTTGTTTTATTCTCCTGAATTTGAGCGTGAATTTTATTTTCGTCCACGATGTAATTTTTTATTACATACATAATTCCAATGGCAATAAAATTAGAAATAAAATAATATAAACTCATTCCAGACGCATAACTATTGAAGAAGAATAGCATCATGATTGGAGAAATGTATATCATCACTTTCATTATTTTCCCCATATCAGGCATACCTTCTTGTGGAGGTGTGCTCATAGCTTGATCTCCAGTTGTCATTTTCATATAAAAGAAAATTGCAATAGAAGCCAAAATAGGGAATAAGCTTATGTGATTTCCATAAAGAGGAATTCTGAACGGTAATTCGTAAATGCTATCATAAGACGATAAATCATCTGCCCATAAGAATGATTTTTGTCTTAAATCAAATACAGAAGGGAAAAAATAGATTAAGGCATATAAAACAGGCATTTGCAATAATGCTGGTAAACAACCCGCCATTGGATTTACTCCAGCTTTAGAATACAATTTCATTGTTTCTTGCTGTTTCTTCATCGGATTATCCTTAAATTTCTCATTTAATTCAGTAATTTCAGGACGTAAAACTCTCATTTTTGCTTGCGATAAAAATGATTTATATGTTACTGGAGATAGAATAAGTTTTACAAAAATTGTCAATAAAATAATTCCGATACCATAACTAATACCTAATGCAGAAATAAATCCAAAAACAGGGATAAAAACATAGCGGTTAATCCAGCCAAAAATTCCCCAACCTAATGGCATTATTTCATCTAGATTTTTGTCATATTTGTTTAGGATTTCATATTTTGCTGGACCATAATACAAATTCATATTATAGTTTAATGCTCCATTTTTAAACTCTAAAGGGATTTTTGCCGAGAAATTTTTAGTAAAAACAGTATCTTTTTCTTCGTCATCAACTAAATTGTCTGATTTGAATTTTACATTTTTAAACTTTGTATCAGTCAATAAAATAGATGTAAATAAATGTTGTTTAAAGGCTACGTAGGTAACATCAGCAGCTTCAACTTCAGAGTCTTTTGCAGCACTTAAATAATCATCTTTACCATCTTCATATTCATATACTAATTCCGTATAACGGTTTTCATAACTTATACTTTTTTCATTTCTAAATGTTTTTAATTGCCACTCTAAATCTAAAGGTTTTGATGTATTCACAACTTTTTCTAATCCTTGAGAACGAATTGCAAAATCCAACATATACTCGTTAGGTTTTAAAACATAACGATATTCTAAAAACTGATCAGGACCTGCTTTTAATTGTAAAGTTAAAACTTGATTTTTTCCTTCTGTGGTTAATTTAGGTTCAAAATATAAATCTTTGGTATGTAATGATCTGTTGTCAGTAGTGTTTAACGTGATGTCTAAAGATGCATTATTGTCTTTAATAATTTGAACTGCTTTTTTTGAGTTTTTCTCAAACTTATCAAATCCTAAAATGGTTGCATCTACGATATAACCTCCTTTATTAGAAATTTTAAGCGATAAAACGTCGTTTTTAATTTCTGTTACAGTGTCAGTTGCTGATGGAAGTGTTGCAGAATAACCAAAAGAGCCTAATTTTGCTTGTGCAGCAATATTTTGAGTAGAATCAGTTGGTGTAGTAACTGTAGTTGGAGTTACAGTTTTAGCTTGTTTTGCTTCTTTTGCCTGTTTTTCAACTTGTTCTTTTTTCTCTTTTGCCTTTAATTCTTCAGCGGTAGGAGTGTTAGCGTATAACATCCATAATAAAATCCCCGAAATCAATACAAATCCGATAATCGAATTTATGTCTAATTTTTTTTCTTCCATCTACTTATTGGTGTTCAGTGTTCAGTATTAAATGAACAGTTTATTTATTTTTATGTTGCACAGCAGCAGCTACAAAACTCACAAAAAGTGGATGCGGATTAGCGACTGTACTTTTATATTCAGGATGGTATTGAACGCCGATAAAGAAAGGATGTGTAGGAATTTCAACAATTTCTACCAACTTCGTATCTGGATTTACTCCCGAAGCTACTAATCCTGCTTTTTCTAATTCGTTTAAATACGCACCATTGAACTCATAACGGTGACGGTGACGTTCCATAATCTCGGTTTTGCCATAGATTTTTTGTGCCAACGTGTTTTCTTTTATGCTACATTTCCATGCGCCCAAACGCATAGTTCCTCCTTTGTTTTCAATGTTTTTTTGCTCTTCCATTAAGTTGATTACTGGATGAGCGGTGTTTTCATTCATTTCGGTTGAATTCGCATCTGTATAACCTAAAATGTTACGCGAATATTCGATAACCGCCATTTGCATTCCCAAACAAATTCCGAAAAACGGAATATTATTCTCTCTTGCATAACGAACGGTGTCGATTTTACCTTCAATTCCTCGTCCGCCAAATCCAGGAGCAACTAGTATGCCATCTAAATCTTTCAACTGACTTTCTGCCGAATTGGCATCTAAATGTTCAGAATGAATTGAAATTACATTCACTTTTGTCTCATTTGCCGCTCCAGCATGAATAAATGCTTCTAAAATTGATTTGTAAGAATCTTGTAATTCCACATATTTTCCTACTAAACCAATATTTACTTCGTACTTCGGATTTTTCAATCTAAATAAGAAGTCGTTCCAGTTGTTTAAATCTGGTGTATTTTTTTCTGGTAAATCTAATTTCTTTAGCGCAACTCTATCTAATCCTTCTTCCAACATTAAATTGGGAACTTCATAAATAGTCGATGCATCAATCGATTGAATTACCGCTTCTTTTTTCACATTACAGAACAACGCTAACTTCTGACGTAAATCTTGCGACAATTCGTGCTCGGTACGACACACTAAAATATCGGCTTTGATTCCGCTTTCCATTAAGGTTTTTACTGAATGTTGGGTTGGTTTCGTTTTCAATTCTCCGGCAGCAGCCAAATAAGGCACTAACGTTAAATGAACAACGATTCCGTTATTTTCACCTAATTCCCAAATCAATTGACGTACTGACTCGATGTAAGGTAATGATTCAATATCTCCAACAGTTCCACCAATCTCTGTAATCACAATGTCATAATCACCCGATTTTCCAAGCAACTGCATGCGTTCCTTAATTTCGTTTGTGATATGAGGCACCACTTGAACCGTTTTTCCTAAAAATTCTCCTCTACGCTCTTTTTCAATAACCGAAAGATATACTCTTCCTGTAGTTACGTTGTTCGCTTGAGATGTAGGAACATTTAAAAAACGCTCGTAGTGACCTAAATCCAAATCTGTTTCGGCTCCATCGTCTGTTACATAACATTCTCCGTGTTCGTAAGGATTTAATGTTCCTGGATCTACGTTGATGTATGGATCAAACTTTTGAATGGTTGTTCGGTATCCTCTGGCTTGCAATAATTTAGCTAACGAAGCTGCGATAATTCCTTTTCCTAAAGAAGAAGTCACACCTCCGGTAACAAAAATATACTTAGTTTGGTTCATTGTGTTGTTGTTGTTTGTGCGTTGTTGTAGTTTAAAAACGTGCAAAGATAATACTAATTAGTCAATGTGCCAATTAGTCGATGTATCAATTTTGTAATTAAATTGTAAACAATTTATTTTTGTCTTGGAAAGTTTCTTCGGATATTTCTAACTAGTTCTTCTAAGCCGTTTAGCTTGAGTTCGTGTACCAATTTTAATTGTTCGCCTAATTGTCCTTTAGGGAAACCTTTATTGGCATACCAAACCACATAATACTCCGGAAGGTCAATTAAATAATAGCCTTCGTATTTACCAAAGGGCATTTTGGTATGTGCGAGTTTGATGAGGAGTTCGTGGTTGGTCATTTTTTGTTTTTGTGAGGAAAGAAAAAAGAGAAAAGAAGAAAGACTTTTAAAATGGTCTGTATTCTTTTCTCTTTCATCTTTGTTCTTTTATCTATTTACTTCCAATTAAAAACTATTTCCTTTTTAATCTCAGGATGCAAACTATAAAAAACAGGGCAAGTCATTGCAGTTCTTTCCAAGATGGTTTTTGTTTTTTCATCGGGATTAATGGAGAAGTGGAAAGTTACGTGAATTTCTGTGATTCTTCTTGGTTCGGTTCCCATGATTTTGGTTACTTCTGCGGTGGAACCTGAAAAATCTACATCTAAATCTCGTGCTTTGATTCCCATAACAGTGAACATGCAACTAGCTAATCCGTTGGCTACGGTATCGGTTGGAGAGAAGGCTTCTCCCTTTCCGTTGTTGTCTAGTGGTGCATCTGAAATAATTTCAGAACCCGATTGTAAATGTATCGAAGAGGTGCGTAAATCACCTAAATATGTCACTTTTGAAGTTGCCATTATTGTACTTGTTTTATCGTTAAATCGTTGTCATAATATAATAAATAACATCCATTGTTATTGTTTGCTCCGTTTTCGTTCGAATAGTCAAAACTATTTTCAACATATTCTGTTTTGTATTTTGAAACGGAATCCACAAAACCTTCTTCTTGACAAATACGTAAAATAGTGTCAAAAGTTATGTCGAAACCTTTTACTGCGGCGGTATTTGGTGAAATGTTATTATCTTTTTTAAATTCTTTTGCAAAGATAAATTCTTCGGGTGTTGTAATTACTTTGTTTGCCGAAGGATACATCATTTTTAAAGCGGTTAAATTTTTAATTGGAATTTCTTCAAAATTTAGTGCATCATACACTTCAAAAACCACTAATTGAATTTCATATTCTTTTTGTAAGTTCTTTAATGTATTGGTAATACTCAGAATTGTTCCAGCTTTCTCAATTTCTAGTATTACAAAATTTGGTTTCCCTTTTACTAATTGGGTTTTAAGATTAGCAACATCTAAAGCACCTTTGTCATTAAAAGTTGCCAATTTAGTTTCTGGAAAATTTGAAGTTAAATAATCTCTAGAAGCGGTTTTTTTGGTGCTAATAATTGCTACTACATTGCCGTTTTTTTCTTTGAAATGAATAAATAAGTTGGCTTTTAATTTTTCTTCTGAAGGAATTGCATAATATAAATTTGGCAGTGCTAATCCTTTTTCTTTTGAAAGAGGAGAAATAACTGGAATATTATATTTTGAAAGTAATTGTGCCGTATTTTCAACATGTGAATTTTGAAATGGGCCAATAACAGCATCTACTTTTGAAAAGTCGTTTTTTGCAATTATCGAAGCTACATTAGATGAATATTTTGAACTTTCAACATCATAGATTTTTATATTAACGGGTAATCCTAATACTTTTGCAGAGTCTATTGCCATTAATGCTCCAGCGTAAAAATCTAAAGTTAAGTTTAAAAATTTATTCGTTTTTAAATGCTCTGTTTTAGTTTTTAATGAATCGTTTTCTATTTTATTAATGTTGAAAGGAAGAAATAAAACCAATTCTTTTTGAGAGGTTTTATCAACTGTTTTTAATAAATCAAATTTTGATTTTGCAGAAAAAATAGAATCTCTTGTGATTTTTCTAGAAGGGATATTTAAAACCATTCCTTCTTTAAGACCTTCTTTTAATTCTGGATTCAAATCCAATAAATCTTCTTGCGAAATATTTAGTTTTTTAGACAAGCTAAACAATGTTTCCTTGGGTTGTACTTCGTATTGTCCTTTTCCTACAATTGAAACTTTCTTTTCTTGAGTAGTTTTGATTTTTAAAATTTCACCTACTTTCAATCCTTCCACTATTTGTGGATTTAATTTTTCCAATTCCTCAACTGAAATTCCGTATTTTGTAGCTATACCGTATTTGGTTTCTTGTGCAACAACTGTATGTGAAAAAGTTGAAGTTGAAGTTTTTACTTTTTCTTCTTTAACAACATCAACTGGTTTTATCTCTTTGCTAGCAATAGTTTTGTTTGTAGCAGAAGGTTTTGAAACATAAATTTCTTGGTCTATTTTTAATCCTTCTTTTAAAGTTTCTTTGTTCCAATTTTCAATATCAGAAACAGCAACATTGTATTTTTTTGCAATACTAAAAAGCGTCTCTTTTGCAACTACTTTGTGTGTAATGCCTGATGAATTTGAGCCTGCCTTCGGAATTAATAAAGTGGTATTTTCTTGAATTCCATTCTCAGCACCTGGATTCAATCGGTAAATATCATAAGGTGTGACTTGATATTTTTTTGCGATTTGATATACAGATTCTCCTTTTGCGACCACATGTTTGATTTGTGCTTGTACTGCAAAAGCAAATAAAAAACTATAAATAAAAAATACTTTCTTCATTGTAAAAAAATAAAAAATGGCAATTTCAAAATTCAATTCAAATGTACTAAAAATCTGAATCGAAACTTGTAATTGCCATTATATTGTTATTAACTTTATCTATTCCCACTCAATAGTTGCTGGTGGTTTTGAGCTGATGTCATACACAACTCTATTCACACCTCTAACATTGTTTATGATTTCGTTAGAAATTTTCATTAAAAACTCATACGGCAAATGTACCCAATCTGCGGTCATTCCATCGGTTGATTCTACAGCACGTAATGCTACTACTTTCTCATATGTGCGTTCATCTCCCATAACGCCCACGCTATTCACTGGCAATAAAATTGCTCCAGCTTGCCAAACTTTATCGTATAAACCGTGCTCTTTCAATCCGTTGATAAAAACTGCATCTACTTCTTGTAAAATAGCTACTTTTTCTGGTGTAATATCTCCTAAAATACGAATTGCTAATCCTGGTCCAGGGAATGGATGACGTCCTAATAATTCTTCGTCGATTCCTAAACTTCTTCCAACTCTACGAACTTCATCTTTGAATAACATTCGTAAAGGTTCTACTACTTGCAATTTCATAAAATCAGGTAATCCGCCTACGTTATGATGCGATTTAATAGTTGCTGAAGGTCCGCCAGTAGCTGAAACAGATTCAATAACATCTGGATAGATCGTACCTTGACCTAACCATTTTACATCGGTTAATTGGTGTGCTTCATCATCAAAAACTTCAATGAACGCTTTTCCAATAGCTTTTCGTTTTGCTTCTGGATCATCTAACCCAGCTAACGCATCCAAAAAGCGTGCCGAAGCATCAACGCCTTTTACATTTAATCCCATTCCTTTGTACTGATTTAGTACATTTTGGAATTCGTTTTTACGTAATAATCCGTTGTTTACGAAAATACAATATAAGTTTTCACCGATAGCTTTATTCAATAAAACTGCCGCTACAGTTGAATCTACACCACCCGAAAGTCCTAAAACTACTTTATCGTTTCCGATTTTAGCTTTCATTTCAGCAACAACTTCCTCTACGAAAGCGTTTGGTGTGAAATTTTGTGGCACTTTTGCAATCTTTACTAAAAAGTTTTCCAACATTTGTTTTCCATCTGTTGAATGGTATACTTCTGGGTGAAATTGAATTGCGTAAGTCGTTTCCCCTTCTATTTTATAAGCTGCGTTTTCTACGTCTTTAGTACTAGCAATCATTACCCCATTAGTCGGAAGTTTTTTGATTGAATCGGAATGCGACATCCAAACTTGACTGTTTTCAGAAACACCTTCTAAAAATACTTCGTTTTCTTTGATGTACGAAAGATTCGCTCTACCATATTCTCTTGTGTTAGAAGCTGCAACTTCTCCACCTGAAAAATGCGCCAAATATTGAGCACCGTAACAAACGGCTAACAATGGCATTTTTCCTCTAATTTGAGATAAATCTGGGTGAAGTGCTTCTTCAGAACGAACAGAACAAGGACTTCCGCCTAAGATTACCGCTTTGTATGATGATAAATCTGCTGGAATTTTATCGAATGGAAAAATCTCGCAGAAAATGTTTAATTCTCTTACTCTTCGGGCAATTAATTGGGTATATTGCGAACCGAAATCTAAAATTAATACGTTGTGTTGCATTTTATTGTTGTTGTGTTGTAAATTTTAATTTCATTAAAAACAGAAAGACAAGTCATGACTTGTCTCTACAGATTAATATTCAAACGTTCCGTATTCGGATGTAATTGTTAATTTCTTACTATCTGATTTTTCTACTCTTCCTACGATTTGTGCTTCGATGTTGAAGGATTTTGAAATTTCGATAATATCTTGTGCTACTTCAGCAGGAACGTATAATTCCATGCGGTGACCACAATTGAATACTTGGTACATTTCTTTCCAATCCGTTTTTGATTGCTCTTGAATTAATTGGAATAATGGTGGCACTGGAAATAAATTATCTTTAATCACGTGAACATTGTCTACGAAATGAAGCACTTTTGTTTGCGCACCACCAGAACAATGAACCATTCCGTGAATTTGATTTGAATTGTATTTTGATAAAATCTTTTTGATAACTGGAGCGTATGTTCTCGTTGGAGAAAGCACTAATTTTCCAGCGTCAATTGGACTATTTTCAACTGAATCAGTCAATTTAGTTTGACCTGAATACACTAATTCATTGGGAACTGAAGCATCAAAACTTTCTGGATATTTGTCTGCCAAATATTTCGCAAAAACATCATGACGAGCCGAAGTTAAGCCGTTGCTTCCCATTCCGCCGTTGTATTCTTTTTCGTAAGTAGCTTGACCAAAAGAAGCCAAACCTACAATTACATCTCCCGCTTGAATATTTGCATTATCAATCACATCCGCACGTTTCATGCGAGCTGTAACGGTTGAATCTACGATAATGGTACGAACTAAATCGCCTACATCTGCAGTTTCCCCACCAGTTGAATGAATGGTAACTCCGTGATTTTTTAATTCTGCAATTAATTCTTCTGTTCCGTTGATGATGGCTGAAATAACCTCACCTGGAATTAGATTTTTATTTCTTCCGATAGTAGAAGAAAGCAAAATATTATCCGTTGCTCCGACACATAATAAATCATCAATATTCATGATTAAAGCGTCTTGAGCAATTCCTTTCCAAACCGAAATATCGCCTGTTTCTTTCCAATACATGTAGGCTAATGAAGATTTTGTCCCAGCACCATCAGCGTGCATAATGATGCAATATTGGTCGTCGTTTGTTAAATAATCAGGGATGATTTTACAAAATGCTTGTGGAAATAAGCCTTTGTCGATGTTTTTGATAGCTTGGTGCACATCTTCTTTAGAAGCCGAAACTCCTCGTAAATTGTAGCGTTTGCTCGTATCAGAACTCATGAATGTAGTGTGTTGTTGTTGTGCCGCAAAGATAGTTCTAAAATTTAGAATTTAGAAGTTTGAATTTAGAAATTCTTAAATTTTTATTACATAAATACCATCAATTAACTCAGAAGTATTATTTGGGACTTGAACATTTTCAATTTTATAGGTGGTATAGCATTCTTGTTCTTTAGCTGTTACATCATGAGTAATTGTAATTTCCTCAATAGTTGATGTAGTTTCGTTGTTTAAAGTGATAATGAATGTATTTCCAGTTAAATTTTCAGTGTTTGGAAATATTTGAATTTGATTGGTATTCGGAATAAAATTAAAAGGAACGGCTACATCTTCTGTATCTTTTATTGAAATTTGTGTAGCAGTAAATGTTTCATTTTCAAATACATTTTCAGAAGAAGTTTCATCAAGAATTTCTACAAAAATGGAAGCAGGCGCTACAAGATCACCTTCAACACATTTGTCACAATTGGTATTTAAAAATGCAATAATAATGACTAAAAAAGGAAAATATTTTCTCATATTCTTATTTACTTAAAATTTCAATCTCTACTCTTCTGTTTGCAGCAGCTTGGGCTTCACTTGCTTCTGGGATAGGGTAAATTGGTTGCGAAACACCAAAACCTTTAGTTTGAATGCGGTGTTGTGGAATGCCGTTATATACTAAAAAACGTTTAATTTGTTTGGCTCTATCAGCCGATAAATTTCGGTAATCTTTATCAATACAACAAATGTGCCCTTGAATTTCGATTTTAAGTCCTTCATTGTTTTGCATCACATATAATAAATCATACATAGCGCCTTGTGATTCTGGAACCGTTGCAAAGGTGTTTTGATAAAAATTAATATTTTTTAAGACAATTTTTGTACCCACTTTTGCCAGTTTTACTTTTTCTTCAAGTGTAGCATTTTCCGGAATAATGACTTCTTCTATGATTTCCTCTTTGATGCCTAAAATTTCATTTTCTTTAGATAAATCTTTTTCCAATAAATAGTAAATGATTACTTTTCTATTTTCTGCTTTTATTTTTGAAGCTTGTTGTGTTTCACCAAAACTTCTACTTTTAAAATCTTCACGAATAGCAACTTTGTTTTGAACTAAATTATATATAAAATCTACTCTTTTTTTAGATAAAGTGTCGTTATATCCATTCGAACCTACTTCATCTGTAAAGCCTTCCATTGTAAGTATTTTTGAGGTTGGATTTAGTGTAATCCACTCTTGCAATCGTTTATTTTCTTTTTGGGTTAAATCAAACTTATCGGAATCAAAATACACCGTAAATTTTTCTTGTGCAAAAACACAAAAACCATAGCAGAAAAATAGAATTGAAAAGGCAATCTTCATTTTTAACTTTTTTACGAATTAACAACAAATTTAATACATATAAAAGTATGCCAAAGTTAATTTTCAATAATTTGAATTTCTACTCTGCGATTTTCATTCCTTTCTTCTTCGTTTTTTTCTGGAATTTTATGGATTGGTTTTGTACTTCCAAAACTTTTGTAACTAAGTCTGTTAGGGTCAATATTGTTGGCTTTTAGGTAATTATAAACGGCAAGAGCTCTAACTTCTGATGTGTTTTCAATATCGGTTCCTTCTTGACAACAAATATGACCTTGGATTTCAATTTTTAGTTTTGGATGTTTTTTCATAACTGCTAATAACTCTTCAAGAACTGGTCTAGATTCAGGTCTGAAAACTCCAGAGCGATTATAAAAATACAAGTTTTTTAATACCAATTTATCACCCACTTTTGCGGTAATAACTTGGTTGTTCAAGTCATTTGTTGCGGCTGCTTCGATTTCTTTTTTTGGAATTTCTTCGTAATAAATTTCAACTTTTCGGTTTAAGGTTAAATTGGAATTTTGTTTGAAATTTTCACCTTTACTTTCGATTTCGATTTGTTTTTGGTCAGTAACTTTTTCAATAATTCCTTTTACAAATTTAGCTCTATTGGACGCCAAAGTGTCGTTGTAACCATTTGATGCACGATAATCGCAGTAGCCAATAAGTTTAAGGATTTTTGCATCTTTATTTTTTAAGAAATTATCTAATTTATTTAATTCCGAAAGTTGTAATTGGTGTGAATCCGTATCAAAATACACCGTAAACTTGTTTTGGCTAAATGATATTGAGTGTATTAATATAAAAAGGAAGACAATATTTCTCATCGTTGTAAATTTTTATCTAAAATAAAAAAAACCTGCTCAATAGAACAGGTTTTAAGAAATATTTAAATGAAATTACTTCGTAAATAACAATTCTCTGTATTTTGTTAGTGTCCAAAGTTCGTCGTCTACTAACAATTCTAATTTGTCAGCATGGTAACGAATTTCTTCGAAGTATGGTTTTACTTTATCGCAATATGCATCGGCCATTTTTTCTGTGCTGTTTAAGGCGTTTGCTTTTTTACGTTCTTCGGTCATTTTTTCCACTTTCGTGTTAATGCCTTCGATATGTTCTGAAATTTCTTTGATTAACGAGATTTGTTCTTTAGCAATTTTCTCGAAGTCTTTTCCGAAAATTTCTTTTAAACCTTTTACGTTTTCAATTAATACGTTTTGGTAACGAATAGCTGTTGGAACCACATGATTACGAGCTATATCTCCTAAAATTCTTCCTTCAATTTGGATTTTTTTCACGTATTCTTCTAACTCAATTTCGTAACGCGCTTCCACTTCAACATGGTTCATTACACCCATTTCACCAAACAATTCAATTGCTTTTTTAGAAACTTTTGCTTTTAATGCTTGAGGTGTTGTTTTGTGGTTGCTTAAACCACGTTTTTTAGCTTCTTTTTCCCAAGCTTCGCTATAACCGTCTCCTTCAAAAAGAATAGCTTTAGTTTGTTTGATATATTCTCTTAAGACATTGAAAATAGCTTCGTCTTTCTTTAAATCTTTTTTCTCAATTAAAGTATCAACTTCTTTTTTGAAATCTTTTAACTGCTTTGCGACAATTGTATTTAAAGTCGTCATAGAAACAGCACAGTTTGCAGAAGAACCAACCGCTCTGAATTCAAATTTGTTTCCTGTGAAAGCAAATGGAGATGTTCTGTTTCTGTCTGTATTGTCTAATAAAACGTCTGGTAATTTCCCTACTACGTTTAATTTTAAATCTGTTTTTTCTTCTGGAGATAATTTTCCTTTAGAAACACCTTCTAGTTCTGCTAAAACTTTAGTCAATTGTTGTCCGATGAAAACCGAAATAATTGCTGGTGGCGCTTCGTTAGCTCCTAAACGGTGGTCGTTACTTGCTGAAGCAATTGAAGCTCTTAATAATTCTTCGTGATCATGAACCGCTTTAATTGTGTTAATGAAGAATGTTAAGAATTGTAAGTTGCTCATTGGTGTTTTGCCAGGACTTAATAGGTTAATTCCTGTGTCTGTAGCTAAAGACCAGTTATTGTGTTTACCCGAACCATTTACTCCTTTGAAAGGTTTTTCGTGGAATAATACTTTAAAATCATGACGTTCACCAACTTTTTGCATTACATCCATTAATAATGAATTGTGGTCTACTGCTAAGTTGATTTCTTCAAAGATAGGTGCTAATTCAAATTGATTTGGCGCTACCTCGTTGTGACGGGTTTTAACAGGAATTCCTAATAACATACACTCGTTTTCTAAATCACGCATATACGTTAAAACTCGTGTAGGAATTGAACCAAAATAGTGGTCATCTAATTGTTGACCTTTAGCGGCAGTGTGTCCTAATAAAGTTCTTCCAGTTGCTAATAAGTCAGGTCTTGAATTTGCTAGAGCTGTGTCTACTAAGAAATATTCTTGTTCCCAACCTAAAGTTGGTGTTACTCTTTTTACATTTTTGTCAAAATACTTAGCCACATCAATAGCTGCAGAATCGATAGCATGTAGCGCTCTTAATAAAGGTGTTTTGTTATCTAGTGCTTCTCCAGTATATGATACAAAAACCGTTGGAATACATAATGTAGTTCCGAAAATAAAAGCTGGTGATGTTGGATCCCAAGCAGTATATCCTCTAGCTTCAAATGTGTTACGGATTCCTCCATTTGGAAAAGATGATGCATCTGGTTCTTGTTGTACTAATTGACTTCCTCCAAATTTTTCAACAGGATCGCTTCCATCAGGAAAAGTTTCAAAAAAAGCATCGTGTTTTTCAGCAGTAGTTCCTGTTAATGGCTGAAACCAATGTGTGTAATGTGTTACACCTTTTGATAAAGCCCATTCTTTCATTCCTAAAGCAATATAGTCTGCTATTTTTCTATCAATTTTTACACCTTCTGCTGCTGCTTTAACGGCTTTGTAAGCTTCTGGTGTTAAAAATTGTCGCATTGCTTTGTCGTTAAAAACATTACTACCAAAAATAGCTGATTTTCTGTCCAATTCTTCTACATGAACTGGTTTTCTGTCTGTTGCTTTTCTTAAAGCTTGAAAGCGAAATGTTGACATAAAGTTGTGTTTTTAAAAGTTAAACCCTTGAAAAGTTATGCAAATATAATAATATTTAGTCAAATAATAAATTATACCCTATTTTTTTAGGGGGTAAAATCGTTTTTATTTAAAAATATGTTTTTTTTTGAATATGCTAAACTGAAATTATCTTGGTATAATGAGTGATTTATCATTTTATAAATTTTTAAAACAACAAAGGAATTCTTACATTAGCAGTTCAATTATAGCATATGATTTCAGAAGCACAGTTTCAAAAAGAATTAGAACTCATAATAAGCAACGCTATTCGTGAGGATGTTGGCGATGGCGATCATAGTTCGTTAGCATGTATTCCAGTAACAGCAGAAGGTAAGGCAAAGTTGTTAGTTAAAGACAATGGAATTATTGCCGGTGTAGCATTTGCCAAAATGATATTCGATTATGTAGATAAAGACATGGTAGTAGAAACGTTTATCAATGATGGAGAAACAGTAAAATATGGAGATGTAGTTTTTCACGTTTCTGGAAGTTCGCAGTCTATACTGAAAGCAGAACGTTTGGTTTTAAATTCGATGCAACGAATGAGTGCTATTGCAACAAAGACTAAAATGTTTGTTGATTTATTAGCAGGAACTCAAACAAAAATATTAGATACTCGTAAAACTACGCCAGGAATTCGTGCTATTGAGAAATGGGCAGTAAAAATTGGAGGTGGCGAAAATCACCGATTTGCTTTATATGATATGATTATGTTAAAAGACAATCATATTGATTTTGCAGGTGGTATTCCGCAAGCTATTGCTAAAACAAAACAATATTTAGTTGATCAGAACAAGGATTTGAAAATTATTGTTGAAGCCAGAAATTTAGATGAGGTAGCGCAAATTTTAAGTAGTGGAGGAGTTTATCGTATTTTATTAGATAACTTTGATTACGAAACTACTAAAAAAGCAGTGGAAATGATTGGAAATCAATCATTGACAGAATCTTCGGGAAATATTAATGAAAAAACTATTCGTAACTATGCGGAGTGTGGTGTTGATTATATTTCTTCGGGAGCTTTAACGCATTCAGTGTATAATATGGATTTAAGTTTAAAAGCAATTGATTAGATGTCAGAAGAAATTGAAAATAAACTCAATAAAATTCCAGTTGTTAAGCAATTAGTTGCTTTTGGAAAAACTATAAAACCAAAATCGTTTGAAGGACTTTCTTTGTACGATATTTTGGAATTGTATGTAATTGGAATTTTTAAAGGAGCATTTTCATACAGAGCCAGTGCAGTAGCATTTAGTTTCTTTATGGCTTTGTTTCCATTCGCTTTATTTATTTTGAATTTAATTCCCTATATTCCGTTAGAAAATTTTCAAAAAGATTTTTTACAATTCGTAGAAGAAGGAGTTCCGCCTAATACATATGATGCAATTGCTCAAATTATTAGTGATATTATGAATAATAGTCATCAAGGATTATTGTCGTCAGGTTTTGTGTTGTCAATATTATTAATGACTAATGGAATCAATGCTATTTTAGGAGGTTTTGAAATGTCTGAGCACATTACATTAACACGAGGATTTTTTAGACAGTATTTTATATCATTAGCAATAGCACTTTCACTTTCTTTGATTTTAATTATTACCGTTTCTGCTATCGTAATTTCTGAAATTATCATTCATAAAATCAATGTTAGCGGTTATGTAAACGATGTTTATTTGGTTGAATGGAGTAGGTATGGTTTCGTTGTTTTAATGATTTTAATAACGACAGCCATTTTGTATAAATTTGGAACCAAAGAAACTTCAAAAATGTCATTTATTAGTTATGGTGCGGTTTTTACGACCATTTTAATCATTATTTCTTCTTATATTTTTGGTGTCTATGTCGAAAAGTTTGCCCGTTATAACGAATTGTATGGTTCAATTGGTACACTTCTTGTATTAATGTTTTACATCTGGATTAACTGCATGGTTTTGTTATTAGGTTTCGAACTAAATGCAACTATTTCTAAATTAAAAAGAAAAAATTTATATATTTAACAAAATTTAAAACAAATTATTATGAGAAAACAAATTATTACATTTTTAGTTCTTATTGCAACCACATTTTCGGTTAATGCACAAGAAACTGTTTCAGGAGTTAAAGTGGATGGTAAAATGTCTTTAGAAGGGCAAAATTTGGTTTTAAACGGAGCGGGTACAAGAGAAAAAATGTGGATTGATTTGTATGTCGGTTCTTTATATTTACCAAAAAAGAGTTCAAGTGCAAAAGACATCATAGATAGTAAAGAAGCTGGAGCAATAAAATTAAATATTATTTCAGGAATGATTACTTCAGATAAAATGGTTTCTGCTATTAATGAAGGTTTTGAAAATTCGACTAACAAAAAAACGGCACCTTTAAAAGCTAAAATTGATAAATTCAAAGGTTTCTTTAAAGAAGAAATTAAAAAAGGCGATGTTTTTATTATCATTAATGTTCCAAATGAAGGAATTGTAGTGTATAAAAATGGTGTTAAAAAAGGAACTATCGAAGGACACGATTTCAAAAAAGCGTTATTCGGAATTTGGTTATGTGATAAACCAGCAGATGCAGATTTGAAAAACGAAATGTTAGGAAAATAATTCCATACACATAAATAATAGTAAAAGCGTTCTCATTGAGGGCGCTTTTTTTATTGAATGAAACTAAGCATCTTTTTTCTATTTTCTTTTCTCTATTCTCTTTTTCAAACTATATTTGTTCTATGTTGTATTTTATCGAAGTCGTTTTGCCATTAGCGGTTTCAAAAACCTTTACTTATCAGGTTTCGGAAGCAGAATTTAACTACATTCAAGTGGGAATGCGAGTAGCTGTGCCGTTTGGAAAAACTAAGATTTATACCGCATTAGTTCTAGATAAAAATAATACGCCACCGCAATTATATCAAGCCAAAGAAATTCATCAGATTTTAGATGAAAAACCAGTAGTTAATTCATTCCAAATAGAACATTGGAAATGGATTGCTTCTTATTATATGTGTTCGTTGGGAGAAGTATTTAGAAGTGCGTTGCCTTCTGGGTATATTTTAGAAAGCGAAACCATTATTTCGGCTAAAGAAAACCTTGAAATCGATGCAAATGACTTAAAAGATGACGAATATTTGATTTTGGAAGCCTTAAAAAGTCAATCATCAATTACAGTTCAAGATGTGATTAAAATTTTGGGAAAGAAAACGGTTTTCCCAATCATCAATCGATTGTTAGCAAAAGGCGCTTTAGTGTTGCAAGAAGAAATTTCGGAACAATACAAACCGAAATTAGTTCGCTACATCAAATTACAGGATGAATTTCTACAACAAGATAAATTAGCCGAATTATTAGAAGTATTATCCAAAGCAAAAAAACAACGCGAATTGGTATTACATTATTTTCAATTACAAGCACGAGAGAAAGCACCCATTTCAGTAAAAAAACTAATCGAAACTTCTGGAAGCTCAGCTGCAATTGTAAAATCTTTAGTAGACAAAACCATTTTCGAAGAATATTATATTGCACAAGATAGAGTCACTTTTGATAAAGAAGATGACAGTCATTTCAAGTTGAGTGTGCCACAGCAAAAAGCTTTTGATAGCATTCAAACTAATTTTAAAAATTTTGATGTAAATTTATTACAAGGCGTTACAGCTTCTGGAAAAACAGAAATTTACATCAAACTTTTAGAACAATATATACAACAAGATAAACAAGTTTTATTTCTGTTGCCTGAAATTGCTTTAACTACACAATTAGTACAAAGATTAACAGCTTATTTTGGAAACGAAGTTGCTGTTTTTCATTCAAAATATTCCAATAATGAACGTATTGAAGTTTGGAATCAAGTTTTAGAAAATTCGCCAAAAGCTAAAGTGGTTATTGGTGTTCGAAGTGCTTTGTTTTTGCCGTTTTCAAATTTAGGATGTATTATAGTTGACGAAGAACACGAACAAACCTATAAACAACACGATCCAGCTCCACGCTATCATGCACGTGATGCAGCTATTGTTTTAGCAAAGCAACATAACGCCAAAGTGCTTTTAGGAAGTGCGACTCCAAGTTTAGAATCTTTTTATAATGTACAATCCAAAAAATACGGTTTAACCGAATTAAAAGTACGTTTTGGAAATGTGGTTTTGCCTGAAATCTTGTTAATTGATATAAAAGATAAGTATTTTAGAAAAAGAATGACGGGGCATTTTTCAGACGAACTTCTGGAAGCAATTACCGAAACGTTGTCTAATGGTGAGCAAGTTATTTTGTTTCAAAACCGTAGAGGATTTTCACCTTATGTGGAATGTATGACGTGTGGTCATGTGCCACATTGCCCAAGTTGCGATGTGAGTTTGACGTATTACAAATTCAAAAATCAATTGCGTTGTCATTATTGTGGTTATTCAATTGCAAATCCTACGCATTGTCATAGTTGTCAATCAGTTGATTTAACTACCAAAGGTTTTGGAACTGAGCAAATCGAAATGGAATTGAAGACGCTTTTTCCTGAGAAAAACATTGGACGAATGGATCAAGATACCACTCGAGGAAAATTTGGTTTTGAAAAAATAATTGATTCGTTTAAAAATAGAGAAATTGATGTTTTGGTAGGAACTCAAATGCTTGCCAAAGGCTTGGATTTTGACAATGTAACCTTAGTTGGAATTCTAAATGCTGATAATTTGTTAAATCAGCCTAATTTTAGAGCTTACGAAAGAGCTTTTCAAATGATGACACAAGTTTCGGGTAGGGCAGGACGTTCTGAAAAGAAAGGAAAAGTGTTAATTCAAACATTTAATCCTTTTCATAATACCATTCAGCAGGTTTTAGGTAATGATTATGCAGGAATGTATAAAGAGCAAATTTATGAGCGCCAGAATTTTAAATATCCGCCTTTCTATCGTTTGATAAAGTTGACTTTAAAACATCGTGATTTTGATAAGTTGAAAGAAGGTTCGCTTTGGTTTTACAACGTATTGACCCAAAATTTACCAATCCCTGTTTTAGGTCCGGAAGAACCAGCAATTAATAGAATTCGTAATGAATATATAAGAACAATTATGGTGAAAATTCCTGTGAATTCAAATTTAGGACAAACAAAAACAATCATAAACAAAATGCGAAACAGTTTTGAGGCTATTCCGCAGTATCGTTCTATTAAGGTTACAATAAATGTAGATGTGTATTAAGAATTTTCAATTGCTTTTACAATTTCTTCTTTCTTATTTCTGCTCAATGGAATTTTTGTAGTTCCAATTTCAGCAAATTTGCTATTGAATTTTTCAACTCGATCCAAGTTGATAATGTATGATTTATGTACTCGAATGAATTTACCTGGTGGAAGTTCTTTTTCAAAACCTTTCATAGTTGATAAAACTAAATGACTTTCATCATCAGTAACTACTTTGATATAATCACCATAAGCTTCAATCCATTTAATTCTTGAAACATAAACTTTTAGCTTTTTTAGATTGCTTTTAATTACAATACTTTCACCTTGTTCTTCATGATTTTCATAGCGAAGTGCGTGTAATTCAGTAGCTTTTTTTACTGCTTTAGTAAAACGTTCTTTTGAAATTGGTTTTTGAAGAAAATCTGTAGCTTCATAATCGAAAGCTTTAACAGCATAATCAGCTTTTGAAGTAATAAATATAATTTGAGGTTTAGTTTTTAATCCATCTAATAAGTCAAATCCGTTGATTAAAGGCATTTCAATGTCTAGAAATATCAAATCAATCGTATTATTATTAATACAATTTTTAGCTTCTAAAGCATTTGCGAAATCACCAATCAAGTTCAATAAGGTTGATTCGTTTACTAGCTTTGTGATAGTAATTCTTTGGATAGCACTATCATCTACAACAATACAATTCAACTTCATAGGCTTATAAGTTTTATAACAAGTTAAAAGTATGATAAAAACGCTTATTAACCAAATTTTTTTTCTTTTTAACACTACTATTCATCAAATTTTGAGGAATATTGTTAAATAAACCTAATCAATATGTTAAATGAATTTAATTCCAACTCGTAAAATACTTTTCAGCAATAATTTTATAAGCGTGCTCTTTTTCTATAAATTTTCGAGCGTTTTTAGAAATTTTGTTGATTTTTTCTGGGTCTTCGATTAAGAACGAAAGTTTTTTAGCTATTTCATTTTCATTTGGCTCAGCATTGATGCAAACATCGTCTGCTTGTAACTGATATTGATTCAAGAATTCTGTTTCTGCACCTGTAAAAACCACTTTTCCTTTTGCCATAGCTTCAAGTGCATTATAACCTTGATCATAAGCAAATACTTGATCTAATAAAATATGTGCTCTATTGTATGTCAATATGTATTCGTTATATGGAACGTTCTCTGTTACGATAATTTCAACTTTTTCTGAATACTTTTTTTTGATAATTTCCAACGCTTTTTCAAAGTAAATAATTCCTTTTTTAGAATAACTTAAGCGATTTATTCCCAGGAAAATTACAATTTTATCAGTAATTCCAATATTTTGAAAAGTAATTTTATCAGTATTTATTGGATTGGGAATAAACGTGGTTTGAAACCCCATTTTTTGCATCGGAATTTCATAATCTAAGTCAGAAGTAATTAAGTTTTGACAATTTTTGACAAGCCAATTGAAGGTTTTTCTGTAATTGTCATTCCTATATTTCAGCGGAAATTGAAATTCTTTTTCAATTGAATTGTCTTCAAAATAAGGTGTTAAAACGGAATATTTGAACTCTTTTTTAAACAAATAATCTATAATCGGAGTTTCATCACCACAAACGAGTAAACTTCTACTTTGTATGTTTTGGAATAATTTTTTATACAATAAACGAGATAAAATCGGATACGTTTCTAGTGCATCAGAATTGATTAATTGCACATGTTGATAATGGTTCAATTTTGATAAAAGTAAATAAAAACGAATAGCTTTTTCAATTTTTTCAAGGTTAAAACCAATTACTTTTCGAATGCTTTTAAATAGAAAGTTAGCAATTTTATTATCGTTACAAATTCGAGCATAAATAGAAAAATCTACTGGAAATTGTTTGAATTTATCGCCACAACCCACAATTGTTACTTCATGGCCAAGCGCCATCAATCCTTCTTTTAAAGAATTATGTAAACGACTATATTCGCCTATCAAAAGTATTTTCATGTAATAGTCCTAAATTCTAAATTCTGATTTCTAATTTCCTATCTTTGTGTAAATATAGTATAATTGCTAAAAATGTATCAAAAATCAGACATAGAAATATTAGTTGCAACCATGAATCAAAGTAATTTTGATTTTTTGGAAGCAATGTTTTTGTTTTCTGATTTTTCACAATTCAATATTTTAATCGTTAATCAAACGGATGAAAATAAATTTTTAGTTTCTGATAATGAGAAGATAAAGGTTTTTAATGTGTTTGAAAAAGGCTTATCGAAAAGTCGAAATTTAGCACTTCAAAATGCAACAAAAGATTTGTTGATTTTTACAGATGATGATATTGTTTTTAAACAAAATTTTGAGGCTAATATTTTAGATTCGTTTAATACCCATACAAATTTCGATGGTTTTCGCTTTCAATTTTTAAACAGGAAAGGTAACTTGGCCAAGAAATATCCTACGGCTTTTCAATCTAAATTATCTCAATTTGAAATTTTGAATACTTCTTCTGTTGAATTAGTTTTTAAAAATAATAGTTTAAAAAGAGTAGCAATAAAATTTGATGAAAATTTTGGGTTGGGAACAAATTTCTACATGGGCGAGGAAGCAATCTTTGTTTCTGATGTAATAAAAAGTGGTTTAAAAGTTGGATTTGTTCCAGAACAAATTTTGTCACATTCGCAAGTAACTACAGGGCATAAAACCGCTATTTCGAAAATTTATTTTGTTCAAAGCGCAGTTTTTTATCGAATTTTTGGTAAAATGTATTTATTTTGGATAGCTTTGAAATTGATTTTTGATTTAAAACAAAGTAAAATTAATTTTACAGAAGTTGTTCATTTATTTAAACAAGCACAAAAAGGTAAAAAAGCTTATGTCAACGCTACAAAATTGTAAATTATTATCCATTCCAAAAATCGAAGATCCAAGAGGCAATCTTTCGGTTATTGAAAATAATGTAGTTCCTTTTGAAATTAAACGCGTTTATTATTTGTATGATGTACCTAGTGGTGCCGAGCGAGGTGGGCATTCACATATTGAGCAACAAGAATTTTTAATTGCGCTTTCAGGAAGTTTTGATGTTATTTTGAATGATGGTCAAAAAGAAAATGTAGTTACGTTAAACAAACCTTTTCAGGGGTTATTGATTACTAACGGCATTTGGCGCGAATTAAAAAACTTTTCTTCAGGTGCGGTTTGTTTGGTAATTGCTTCTGATGTGTTTTCTGAAGAGGATTATATCAGAGAATTTCAAGAATTTCAAGAGTCCAAATCTTAGTGATAGACTGTAAAATCAACACCATATTTTTTTAATAGATGTTTTGTTTTTAATAGTAAACACAAAACAAAACTTGGTATTGAAAGTAAAATTTTTGTCTTCAGAGGAATATTTGAAGTAATATTTTTTAAAAAGTTTTTGGAATTTTCAATATCACCAGCAATTCTATATTGTAAGGCATATTCTAAACGATGAATATCTAAAAATTCTTTCAAGCTTTTATTTTCTTTTTCAGCAGTTAAAAACTGAGAAAAATCCATCAATGTTTTTTTTGTAATTGCTGTCTTTGCTAATGAATTTGGTGTTTCAAAATGATAAATAGCAGAAATTGTGTTATTAATAGCTACTTTATGTTTGATACCAATTTTTGTCCAAAGTTCTAAATCTTGCCCACTAGAAATTGCGGTATTAAATCCGTCGTTTTCTAAAATAATATGTTTTGGAACAATTATAGAAGATGAGGTAGCAACTCTATTCACTAAACTAGCTTTAAAAAAATCAGGTATAATTCCGCTAAAAGAGTCTGGAAAACTGTATGAAAAACTATTATTGATTGTGTGATTTTTTGCAATAACAGTTTGGTATCGACTGCAATACATACCACAATTTGGAAAAGCTTGGATAAGTTTAACCAATTCTTCTAAATGATTTGGAAACCAAAAATCATCAGCATCCAAAAAAGCTATATAATCCGTTTGAGCATGTTGAATGGCTTTGTTTCTTGTTGAAGAAGCTCCCGAATTTTGCTGATTAATTATAATAATTCGCTCATCTTTGAAACGGGAAACAATTTCAAGACTATTGTCTGTTGATCCGTCATTAACAATAATAATTTCAAAGTCAGTAAAAGTTTGATTCAAAACACTTTTTAATGTGTTTTGAATGTATAACTCTTTGTTGTAGAGTGGTATAATTACTGACAGAAATGGCATACTATTGTTTGATTGAACACATATAAGTTACCCGAAATAGGTTGTAAATTAATAGTGATGGATTTTTTGAAACCAGATTTTTTATCATTACTGTTTTGAAAATGCGATAAAATAATGCGGCAATTGTGTTAAGTTTTGTTTTATTTAAGAAGTTGTAAAGTTGTAATAACCTAACATACTTTGCTTCAATTTTTTTTGAGCCTACTAATAACATCAAGCTTTTTATACTGTTTTTTGTTTTACCAACATAAGCGTCATTTGTGTCGATATCTCCGTGTTCAACTTGGTTATCAATATGGTTTACTGATGGTTTTAGCAAGCTTAATTGGTATGATAATTGTGTGTCATCATGGCCATAAAGTGTAATCTCTGAATCAAATTTAACTTGGTTAAAACATTCTTTTGAAATGATGGTATTGTTAAAAAGTAAACATTTAAAAGGTTCTTTTTTTCTTTCTACGGCTAATTTGTCTTCAATAAATTTTCCGTATTTCCATCGCAAAGTTTGTTGTTCTGATGGGCAATTTTCGGGATGCAATCTACCACCATATATCACATCATAATTGCCTAAGTTTGATAAATAGGTTTTTATGTAATTAGGGTTTATAATTACTGAATCTCCATCAAGAAAAAGCAAATAGGGATATTGAGCTCTTTTGGCTAATAAGTTTCTATTTTCTCTATGAGCAAGATTTTTTTCTAAAGCAATAAAAGAACAATTTGGAATAGAATTTATCTCATCATTTAATTTATTTAATGGAGATCTAGAAGCATCATCTTGACATAGAATTTCGAAGGTTATTTTACATTCAATACATTGTTTATAAAGTTCTTCAACTAAAGGAAAAGCATTATAATCATATATTGGAATTAAAATCGACAGCATTTACACCGTTCTTTGGACTACTTCAAACATTTTTCCGCCTTCAAATTTTAATGTTTTTGAAGGATATTTCAATACTAATGCATAATCGTGTGTGGCCATTAAAATGGTTTTTCCGTTAGCATTAATTTTTCTAAGCACTTCCATAACTTCCACACTAGTTTGTGGGTCAAGGTTTCCTGTTGGTTCGTCAGCTAAAATTAATTCAGGGTCGTTTAGTAGTGCTCTAGCAATTCCTACTCTTTGCTGTTCCCCACCAGATAATTGATGTGGCATTTTTGGTGCAAAACCTTTCATACCCACTTTATCTAAAACTTCTTCAATTTTAGTATCCATTTCTTCTTTTTCAGACCAACCCGTTGCTTTCAAAACAAATAATAGATTGTCTTTAACGCTGCGGTCTGGCAATAATTTAAAATCTTGAAAAACTACACCTAATTTTCTTCTTAAATAAGGAATATCACTTTCTTTAAGTGTTGCTAAATCATAGTCTACCACACTACCTTCTCCTTCAGTCAAGGCTAAATCAGCATAAAGTGTTTTAAGGAAGCTACTTTTTCCGGAACCTGTTCTACCAATTAAATATAGAAATTCACCATGCTTAACTTCGATATTTACATCGGTTAATACTGGATTTTTATCTTGATAAATAGTTGCGTTTTTTAAAGATAGAACTGCTTCTGACATAGTTAATTTAGATTTTAAAATGTAAAAGTAATAACTTATGGTTCGGTTTCAAAATTTTAATTGCTTTTCGGTAAAAAATAGTGTGTTTGGTTAAAAACTATGTTCAAAAATAGTACAATAATATGTTAAGAAGCTTCGTTTATACTTGTAATAAGCCTTATATTTGAAACTTATAAATAGCGCATCAAATGATAAAGTATTTAAAACTTTCTTTTCTAGTAGTTTTCTTTTCAGGAACACTTTTAGCACAGCAATCTTCTGTTTACACGCATGATTTAAGCGAATTTAATCGTGCAATTGAATTGTATAAAGATAAACAATATCAAGCAGCACAAATATTGTTTGATAAAGTAAAAACCAAAACACACAATCAAGAGGTGGAAGCTGATTGTGCTTATTATATTGCAAATTGCGCTATTCGTTTAAACCAAATGGGAGCCGACGTTTTGGTAGAAGCATTTGTTGAAGACTACCCAACAAGTACTAAAACAAATCAAGCTTATATCGAAGTGGCACATTATTATTTTGACGAAGGAAATTACCCAAAATCGTTAGAATGGTTTGATAAAGCCGATTCAAATTCAATGTCTCAAGCAGATAAAGAAAAATATAATTTTCAAAAAGGGTATGCTTATTTTACTGCTAAAAACAATAAAGAAGCTACCAAATATTTCAATATGGTAGTAAATTCCAAAACTTTTGGAAGTCAGGCAAAATACTATTTAGGTTATATGTCTTATGAAACCGATGATTATAAAAGTGCTAATGAATATTTTGAGCAAGTATCAGATCAAGACAAATACAAAGAAAAAATGGGTTATTTTCAAGCTGATATGAACTTTAAATTGGGTAATTTTCAAAAAGCAATTGATTTAGGTGAAGCGCAAATGCCAAAATCAAGAGCAGATGAAAAAAGTGAATTGTCTAAAATTATTGGAGAAAGTTATTTCAATTTAAAAAAATACGACAAGGCATTACCTTATTTATTAGACTATAAAGGAAAAAAAGGCAAATGGAATAATACAGATTTTTACCAATTGGGTTATGCGTATTACCAACAAAAAGATTATGAAAATGCAATAGCTCAATTCAACAAAATCATTGAAGGAAATGATGCTGTAGCTCAAAATGCATATTATCACTTGGCGGAAAGTTATTTAAAAACTGATAAAAAACAACAAGCTTTAAATGCATTTAAAACAGCTTCAGAAATGGAGTTTGATGCAAAAATTCAAGAAGATGCGTATTTGAATTATGCAAAATTGAGTTATGAAATTGGAAACCCATACCAATCGGTTCCTGAAATCATGAATGCTTATTTAGCAAAATATCCAAATAGTTCTTATAAACAAGAGATTAATACGTTATTGATTAGTTCGTACATCACATCAAAAAACTATAAAGAAGCATTATCATTATTAGAAAAAAATAAATCACCAGAAAACAAATTAGCGTATCAAAAAGTAACTTTTTACAGAGGTTTAGAATTATACACCGATGGTGATTTTAAAGGAGCATATTCGTTATTTAAAAAATCAATCGCTGAAAATAAAGATGCAAAATTTTCAGCAAGAGCTATATTTTGGAAAGGCGAAACAGAATATAATTTAGACCAATTTGAAGAAGCAAAATTAAGTTTTTTACAATTTTTAAATGCTACAGAAGCGGCAACCACACCCGAATACAAAAACGCAAATTACAACTTAGCGTATGCGTATTTTAAATTAAAAGAATATGATAATGCAATTAAATATTTTGGAGATTTTACCACTTCACAAAAAGAGGATAGAATTCGTCTGACCGATGCGTATTTGCGTTTGGCTGATTGTAATTTTATTTCTGCAAAATATTGGCCAGCAATGGATGCTTATAATAAAGTTATCGACATGAAAAGCGTAGATTCAGATTATGCAGCGTTTCAAAAAGGAATTAGTTATGGTTTTGTGAATAAACCAGACAAGAAAATTGAAGATTTAGAAAAATTTGCAAAAGCATACGCAACTTCACAATATGCCGATGATGCTTTGTACGAATTAGGAAATACTTATGTGAATCAAAACCAAGATAGTAATGCGATTATAACCTATGATAAATTGATTAATAACTATAAATCAAGTTCATATGTTGCTAAGGCAATTTTAAAGCAAGGATTGATTTATTATAACGGTAATAAAGAAGAACAAGCGTTAGTGAAATTTAAAAAAGTTGTGGCTGAATATCCAAACTCTCCAGAATCTTTAGAAGCAGTTTCAACAGCTCGTTTAATTTATGTTGATAATGGAAAAGTAGATGAATATGCTGATTGGGTAAAAACTCTTTCTTTTGTTGAGGTTTCAAACGCAGATTTGGATAACGATACCTACGAATCAGCCGAAAAACAATATTTACAAAACAATGCCAAACAAGCTATTTCTGGTTTTACAAGTTATGTGAGTAAGTTTCCAAATGGATTACACGCACTAAAAGCTAATTTCTATTTGGCGCAATTGTATTTTGCAGATAATTTAGAAAACAATGCCATAAAACACTATGAATTTGTAATTTCAAAACCACGTAATGAATTTACAGAACAAGCTTTAGCACGATTGTGTCAAGTACATTTAAAAGCTAAAAATTATGACAGTGCCATTCCTGTTTTACAACGTTTAGAAACAGAAGCAGAGTTTCCTCAAAATACTACTTATGCACAGTCTAATTTGATGAAATCATATTATGAAAAAGAAGATTTTGCAAACGCAGTGGTTTATGCTGATAAGGTTTTGAAAAATGATAAGATTGAAGACAGAATAAAAAGTGATGCGCAAATCATTGTTGCACGTTCAGCTATAAAAACAAACGACGAAGCAAAAGCAAAAGAAGCTTATGATAAATTAAATAAAATAGCAAAAGGAGAATTAAAAGCAGAAGCGTTATATTATGATGCTTATTTCAAAAATAAAGAAGGAAAATTTGATGCTTCAAACAAAGTAGTTGAGAAAATTGCAGTTGATTATTCAGGATATAAATATTTTGGTTCCAAAGCATTAATCATTATGGCGAAAAATTATTTCAGCTTAGAAGATAGTTTTCAGGCTACAGAAATTTTGCAAAGTGTAATTGATAATTTTACCGAGTTTGAAGATGTTACTGCTGAAGCTCAAAAAGAATTAGATTTTATAAAAGCTGAAGAAGCTAAACGCAATTCATCAATTACTAATTAATAATTTTATTTCATTGTCATGCTGATTCAGTTTAGCATCTAAATAATTTTAACATGAAGAAATCAAATATAATCACAATCGTTTTAGTAATAATCGGAATTCAATTTTCATTTTCTCAAGTAAAGGATGAAAACATTGGTTCGGAAGTGGTAAACATTGTAAAACCATATACGCCAACTATTTCTGATGCTTTCAAAGTAAAAGAAACACCAGTTTTAGAAGATGAAGAAGAACAAAAAAAAGAACCTATTCAATATAATATTTTTTCGTTTCCGGTAGCTTCAACATTCACACCTGCAAAAGGAAAAGCAGCGGGAGTGGATAAAACTGAAAAAGAAAAATTATACAATAATTATGCAACATTAGGTTTTGGAAATTATCCAACAATAAACGCTGAATTATTCATTACACAAAACTTAAGCAGAAGTAATTATGTGGGTGGAATGTTACGTCATTTGTCTTCTCAAGGTGGTATTAAAGATTTGGTTTTAGATGATAAATATTACAACACCAGTTTAGATGTAACTTATGGCGTGCGCGAGCGCGATTTGAGTTGGAATGTAGATTTAGGTGTGAAAAACCAAATTTATAATTGGTATGGATTACCTACTGAAACAATTGTTTTTGACGACGCAACAATTAACAGTATTGATTCAAAACAAAGTTATAATACAATTGCGCTTGGCGGAAAAATGACATTAAAAGACGGGCTTTTTAATGAAGCAAGTATGCAATTCAAGCGTTTTTCTGACGGATTGAATTCAGGAGAAAATCGTTTTTTTATCAAGCCAAATTTTGACTTTGAGGTTATGAATCAAAAAATCAAAGCTGATTTTGTAGTTGATTATGTTGGTGGTAGCTTTGAAAGAATGTTAAACATTGATTCGGAATTAAAATACAGTACAATAATTGCTGGAATGAAACCAAGTATTTTGTACCAACAAGATGATTTATCAGTACAAATAGGAGCGGGAGTTTTTTATGCAACTGCAAAAATTAACGGTGAAAGTGATGGTAAGATATTTATTTATCCAAACGTAAAAGCGTCTTATAAATTAGTAGGCGATATTTTAGTAGCTTATGCTGGTGCTGAAGGTAATTTACAACAAAATTCATATGCAGATTTTGTAGAAGAAAATGCGTTTGTATCACCAACATTACTAGTTGCTCCAACGGATAATAAATACGATATTTATGCTGGTTTAAAAGGTAAATTAGCTAATTCGGTTGCTTTTAATGTTAGAGCTTCCTATTTGAACCAAGATGATAAAGCACTTTTTGTAAGCAATGAATACAATCCAACATTTGCTAATACAGAAGGATATGCTTACGGAAATTCTTTTGGTGTAGTATATGACAACATTACAACTTTGAGCCTTTTTGGTGAATTAAAAGCCGACTTTTCTAAAAACGTAACATTCGGAATTAACGGAACCTACAATAACTATTCTTCAGACACACAAGCAGAAGCATGGAATTTACCACAATTAAAAGTTGGAACTACAGTAGATTTTGATATCAATGAAAAATGGTATGCTGGCGCAAATGTGTTTTTTGTAGGTGAAAGAAAAGATTTAATAACTAAACAAGAATTAATATTTCCAGTACCTTCTTTTGTTCAAGAAACAGTGACTTTAGATAGCTATTTTGATTTGAATGCACACGTAGGCTACAAATACAACGCAAGATTAACCGCTTTCTTAAAAGGAAACAACTTGGCAAACCAACAATACAACCGTTGGGCAAATTTCCCAGTACAAGGAATTCAGGTGTTGTTAGGAGCGAATTATAAGTTTGATTTCTAATTTTTAACCGCAAAGGCACAAAGGTTTTCGCAAGGTTCGCAAAGTTTTGTACAGCGTTTGTCATGCTTAAATCGAAGATTCAACGAAGTTAAAGTATTTCTGAAAGATTGAATTATGAAAAAGTATAATAAAATTGTTTTTTTAATTTTTTTGTTTTTTCAATTATTTTCTTGTAGTTCAAAGAAGTTAAATTATAATAAACATCAAGTTGTTTCTAAAATTCAAGAAAAGCATAGTCTTTCATACACTAAAGACGATTCTTGGAAATTTAAACAATCATTTAAGTTGGAAGATATAGATGATAATAAAATAGAGGTAAAATTTATAGATGAAGATTTAAAAAAATATAATTTTGATATTAAAATTTCAGATTGGGATTTTAGAAATATTAGGCTTTTTGATGCGGATACTTTATTTTACGATCAGCATAATATTCACTTGTCTATCTTAAAAGAAAAGGTTGGAAGAATTAAATATATTTATTGTAAGCAAATTGAGAAAAATTATCGTGATTTTGAAAAGAATAAGTACTTTTTTCAATTCTATTGTTTTGCAGAAGATAGTTTAGATTTAGACTTTCTCGGCAGAAAATTTAATGAAATTAAAATTATTGAAAAACAATAATCCTTGCGCCCTTAGCGCCTTCATTGCGAACTTTGCGGTTAATCTTTTTTACCATGACATTCAAACAAAAAATAAAAAAACAACATTTACAATTATTACAAGACAAAATTGATGTGTATCAAGATATGATATCGGGTTTGTCTGATGATGCACAAAATGATGCCAAAGGTTCGGCTGGAGACAAGCATGAAACCGCTTTATCGATGATGCATTTAGAGCAAGAAAAGTTAACCAATAAACTCAAAGAAGCTATTGCTTTAAAAGAAATTCTTGAAAAAATAGATGTTTCAAAAACAACTCCAACTATTACTTTAGGAAGCTATGTAAAAGTGAATGCAATGCAGTTGTTCATTAGCGCTGCTTTACCTAAGACTAGTGTAGATGGTGTAACTATTTTATCAGTTTCACCACAATCACCTTTAGGAAGCCAATTAATAGGTAAAAAGCAACATGATATAGTTGTTGTAAATGGAAATTCATTCACTATACATGAAATATTATAATTGCTACTACCAATAATTTAAACCACTCAATCGAGTGGTTTTTTTATGATTTGTAACCAAAGTAAATCCAAATGCCCTTTTTATATTTATAATTTAATTAAAAAATCATTTTTTAGTTTTAAATTATAACTAAAATTAAATTTATAGTTTATTATTTAAACTTATATATTCAATTTTGCTTCATCAAACTAAGTGAATTAATCTTTCACTTAAACAATTAACATTTCAACGATTAAACTTAAAATTATGTGCGGGATATTAGCCATTATAGGAAAAGGAAAAGAAGAAGCATTGGTACAACAATTGTCTAAAAGAATGAGTCATCGTGGTCCAGATGAAAGTGATATTCATATAACAGAGAAAGGACATATTTTGGCGCACGAGCGTTTATCAATTGTCGATTTACACACCGGAAAACAACCCATTCAAGGAACGGATTCGGCTTGGATGGTGCATAATGGCGAAATATACAATCACAAAAAATTAAGAGAAACTACTTTAAAACATCACACGTTTAGAACTACATCGGATTCAGAGGTTATTGTTCATTTGTATGAAGAATTTGGTTATGATTTCTGCGATATGTTAGACGGAATTTTCGCGCTAGTTGTTATCGATGGCGATGATTATATTGTAGCTCGCGATCCACTTGGAGTAAAGCCTTTGTATTATGGAATGGACGAAAGAGGTCGTTTATATTTTGCATCCGAAATGAAAGCGATTACCGATCAATGTAAATCATTTTCAACTTTTCCTCCAGGACATTATTATACCGAAAAAACAGGTTTCGTAAAATATTACAAACCAGAATGGGAAGCGTATGAAAAAGCAGTTGAAAAATTAGATTTACAAGCTTTAAATAAAAGTTTAACGCAAGCTGTAGAAAAGCGTTTAATGTGCGACGTGCCTTTTGGAGTATTGCTTTCTGGAGGATTGGATTCGTCTTTAATTGCATCAATTACGTCAAGGTTGTTGGAAGAAACTGGTCAAGAATTGCATTCGTTTTCTATTGGATTAGATGCTTCAGCTCCGGATTTAGTGGCAGCAAGAAAAGTTGCGGATTTCATTGGAACAACGCATCACGAAATTCATTTCACAGTCGAACAAGGAATAGAAATTTTAGATAAGTTGATTTGGCATTTGGAAACCTATGATGTAACATCAATTCGTGCTAGTACGCCGATGTATTTCTTGTCAAAAGCGATTACCGAAAAAGGAATCAAAATGGTGCTGTCAGGCGAAGGAGCGGATGAAATTTTTGGAGGTTATTTATATTTCAGAAATGCGCCATCAGTATTAGATTTCCAAAAAGAAACTATTGAACGTGTGCAAAAGTTATTTACCGCTGATTTACTTCGTGCCGATAAATCAACTATGGCACATGGATTGGAGGCTAGAGTTCCGTTTTTAGATAAAGCTTTTTTAGAATTAGCAATTAAAATTCAACCCGAAGAGAAAATACCAAAAACGTACGAAGGGATTGAAAAATATATTGTAAGAAAGGCTTTTGATACTCCAGAAAAACCCTACTTGCCTGAAGAAATTTTATGGCGTCAAAAAGAACAATTTTCTGATGGAGTAGGTTATAATTGGATAGATACTTTAATTGAATATTGTTCAAGTCAAGTGTCAGATTTAGAGTTCTCTAGAGCAAAGGAATTGTTTCCATACAATACTCCGGCTACTAAAGAAGCATTTTATTATCGCCAAATTTTTTATAAACATTTTCCACAAGATAGTGCTGCACAAACAGTACGAAAATGGATACCAAAATGGCAAGAAAATCAAGACCCAAGTGGTAGAGCAAATGCCGCTCACATAAAAGCAGATGTGGCAATTGCATCAAATCAAGAATTAGTGTAGTATTTCATAAATATGGTTTGTTGTTAGGAAAGCGTCAGTTAGAAATAGCTGGCGTTTTTGTTTTTAACAAATGTTAATAACTTAATGGGTTTTTATACTTATTTGTAGTTGATTTTTTTGCGGAATGGTTATATTTGTCTGTTAATTAAAAATCGAATATTTAAGATATAATTATATGAGCGAGGAAGTTAAGAAAAACAATTATTCGGCAGACAGTATTCAGGCGTTAGAAGGGATGGAGCACGTAAGAATGCGCCCTTCCATGTATATTGGAGATACTGGAGTAAGAGGTTTGCATCACTTGGTGTATGAAGTAGTAGATAACTCTATCGATGAAGCTCTAGCGGGTCATTGTGATACAATTTATGTAGCTATAAACGAAGATAATTCCATTACAGTTGAAGATAATGGGCGTGGTATTCCAGTAGATTTACACAAAAAAGAAGGTGTTTCTGCACTTGAGGTGGTAATGACAAAAATTGGAGCCGGAGGTAAATTTGATAAAGATTCGTATAAAGTATCTGGAGGTTTACATGGTGTTGGGGTTTCATGTGTTAATGCGCTTTCTGACCATTTAAAAGCAACAGTATTCCGTGAAGGTAAAGTTTACGAGCAAGAATATGAAAGAGGAAAAGCGTTATATCCAGTTAAACAAATTGGAACTACAGAAAAAAGAGGTACAATGGTTACGTTTAAACCAGATGCTTCAATTTTCACACAAACCTTAGAATATTCTTATGATACATTAGCTTCTCGTTTGCGTGAGCTTTCATTCTTGAATAAAGGAATTACAATCACATTAACAGATAAAAGACACTTAGCTGAAGACGGAAGTCAACCAGTTGAAACCTTTCATTCTCAAGAAGGTTTGAAAGAATTCGTTAAGTTTTTGGATGGAAATCGTGTGCCTATTATTGGTCACGTAATTTCGATGGAGCATGAAAAAGGAGAAATTCCTGTTGAAGTTGCTTTGATTTATAACGACAGTTATTCAGAAAATATTTTTTCTTATGTAAATAATATTAACACTCACGAAGGAGGAACACACTTGCAAGGTTTCCGTATGGGATTAACTCGTACATTGAAAAAATATGCAGATTCTTCGGGATTATTAGATAAATTAAAATTTGAAATTTCTGGGGACGATTTTCGTGAAGGATTGACGGCTATTATTTCTGTAAAAGTTGCAGAGCCTCAGTTTGAAGGACAAACTAAAACAAAATTAGGAAATAGAGAAGTAGTTTCTCCAGTTTCTCAAGCCGTTTCAGAAATGTTAGAAAATTATTTGGAAGAAAATCCAAATGATGCCAAAATCATTGTTCAAAAAGTTATTTTAGCAGCCCAAGCTCGTCATGCAGCCAAAAAGGCTCGTGAAATGGTGCAACGCAAAACCGTAATGGGTGGCGGTGGATTGCCAGGTAAATTATCAGATTGTTCTGAACAAGATCCAGCAAGATGTGAAATTTTCCTTGTAGAGGGAGATTCTGCGGGTGGAACTGCAAAACAAGGTCGTGATAGAGCATTTCAAGCTATTTTGCCTTTACGTGGTAAGATTTTGAATGTGGAAAAAGCAATGCAACATAAAGTCTTTGAAAACGAGGAAATTCGTAATATTTTCACCGCTTTAGGGGTAACTGTTGGAACCGCCGAAGATAGTAAGGCATTGAACTTAGAAAAATTACGTTATCATAAAGTTGTAATCATGTGTGATGCCGATGTTGATGGTTCTCACATTTCAACATTGATTCTTACATTTTTCTTTAGATTTATGAAAGAATTAATTGAAGGTGGGCATGTTTATATTGCAACACCACCTTTATATTTGGTTAAAAAAGGAAATAAAAAAGAATATGCTTGGAATGACGATCAACGTGATTTAGCTAACGAAAGAATGGGTGGAAGTGCAGCTATTCAACGTTATAAAGGTCTTGGAGAGATGAATGCTGAGCAATTATGGGAAACAACTCTAAATCCTGAATACAGAACATTACGTCAAGTAACAATTGATAGTTTAACAGAGGCAGATAGAGTTTTTTCTATGTTGATGGGAGATGAGGTGCCACCTCGTAGAGAATTTATTGAGAAAAATGCCGCTTACGCAAAAATTGATGCGTAAATCGGGAGTAATCATAGGATTGTTTGCGACTTTCTTTTTTACACAAAAAAGTGAAGCGCAAACAGCTACAGAATTAGAACAAATAGGGTATCTGCTTTCAGATGCCCTTTTGTATTCTGAGCAATATATAATTCCAGCAACTGATGCAGCAGTGTATCAAGCATCAACTTCTTGGGTAAATTCACCTAAGAAGAAAAGTAAATGGGAAGTGACTTTAGGGTTGCATACAAATGTTTTTTTTGTTCCTAAAAGTGATAGAAAATTCAGTATTCAAAATTCTGATTTTCAGTTTTTTGAAATTGAAGGAGCTACTTCGGCAACAGTTCCAACGGCTTTAGGAAATGGCAATCAAGTTTATTTAGTAGGTGATTTGGGAGGTGAACAAATTCGTTTAAAAACACCAAAAGGAATTGATCAAGAAACCGTTGTTTATCCTTATTTAAGTGGAGCAATTGAATTACCTTATGGTTTTGAATTTTTAGCCAGATATTCGACCAAAACAAAATTAAAAAAAGGTGATTATCAAGTTTATGGCTTTGGGTTAAAACATAATTTTAGCCAATATTTTCCAAAAATTGAAGCAAAAAATATCTATTTTTCAGCAAGTGCTATTTATTCAAAAGAAGATGTTAGTTTTGATTTTTTAGATATCAATACTGCTTATGGAAATTTAGGAATCAATCAATTGAATGGGTTGGTTGATACTTATCATTTTCAGCTAAGTGCTTCTAAGGAATTTAAAAAATTTGAATTAATAACAAATTTTATTATTAATAGAAGTTCTTTTCAATATATCGTAAGTGGAGAAACGGGTTCAATTGAGGAAGTGATTCCAATTCAGCAAGTTATAAATGATTTGTTGACTCAAATTTCAAAAGATAAAACCAATGTTTTAGGTGAAGTTTCTGGTAGATACCAAATAAGCAAATTTTATGTGCAAAGTTCAATTGCTTTTGGTAAATTTGTAAACGGAAATATTGGTGTTCAATATCAATTTTAATTTTATAAATATTTAATATACACAACAAAATGAAAGTAACTATAGTAGGTGCGGGTAACGTAGGTGCAACATGTGCAGATGTTATTTCGTACAGAGGAATTGCTAGTGAAGTAGTGCTAGTTGATATCAAAGAAGGTTTTGCAGAAGGTAAAGCAATGGATATTATGCAATGTGCTACAACAACAGTTTTTAACACACAATTAAGTGGTACAACAGGTGATTATTCTAAAACAGCAGGAAGTGATGTAGTTGTAATTACATCAGGAATTCCAAGAAAGCCAGGAATGACTCGTGAAGAATTAATTGGAATTAATGCAGGAATTGTAAAATCGGTAGCTGATAATGTTTTAACACATTCGCCTAATGCAATCATTGTGGTAGTGTCTAATCCAATGGATACAATGACTTATTTGACTTTGAAAGCAACAGGATTACCAAAAAACAGAGTAATTGGAATGGGTGGAGCTTTAGATAGTTCTCGTTTCAAATATTTCTTGTCAAAAGCATTAGATAAACCAGCTAATGATGTACAAGGGATGGTTATTGGAGGTCATGGAGATACAACTATGATTCCATTAACACGTTTAGCTTCATATAACGGTGCACCAGTTTCTAATTTTTTATCTCAAGAAGTTTTAGATAAAGTTGCGGCTGATACAATGGTTGGAGGAGCAACATTAACAGGATTATTAGGAACTTCTGCTTGGTATGCGCCAGGTGCTTCTGTAGCTTATTTAGTAGATAGTATTTTGAACAATCAAAAACGAATGATTCCTTGTTCTGTTTTATTAGAAGGTGAGTATGGACAAGAGGATATTTGTATGGGAGTTCCATGTATTATCGGAAAAAATGGTATAGAACAAATTGTTGATGTTCAATTGAATGATGCTGAAAAAGCTGCTTTTGCTAAATCTGCTGATGCAGTTCGTGCAATGAATGCAGATTTGAAATCAGTATTGTAATTCAATATCAAAATAATTATAAAAAACTGTCAAGAAATTGGCAGTTTTTTTTGTTCGATACAAAATGGAAAAAGAAATAGTTTGGATGTTTTTAGGAGTAAAAAAACATAAATTTTTAGAATAAAATCTATTATTGGGATAAGTTTTTGATTGTTCAAGTGGTTCATTATTAGAGAATAAAATGATTTTATGATGAAACTTGTATAAAAACAGCATTTTAATCTAAAATAAAATTGCTTAATCCTATTGTAAATTATATATTTGTCCGTTTTTATAAAATAGAATAAATAAATTTTAGAGTAATGCAGAATAGAGGACTAATTAAATTTTTCGCAATTATCTTTGCCTTGGTATGTTTATACCAGCTTTCTTTTACTTTTGTTGCAAGTGGTATCGAAAAAGATGCTAAAGCTTTTGCAAAAGGGGATTCAAAAAAAGAATTAGCTTATTTAGATTCAATAGGTAAAGTAGAAGTATATCCATTATTAGGATACACATTCAACGAAGTTAGACAAAAACAATTAAATAAAGGTCTTGACTTAGAAGGAGGAATCAATGTAATTCTTCAAATATCTGTTAAAGATGTTTTAAAAGGATTAGCTAATGATTCTAAAAATGCAGCCTTCAATAAAGCTTTAGCAGATGCTAAAACTAATCAACAAGGAAATCAAGATTATATCGATGCTTTTTTTGTGGAAGCAAATAATGCAAACATAAACTTAGCTGCTGCAGATATTTTTGGAAACAGAAACTTAGAAGCTGAGATTAAAAATGGGATGACTAATAAACAAGTTGAACCAATTGTTAAAAAGAAAGTACAAGAATCTGTAGAAAGTGCATTCAACGTATTAAGAAAACGTATTGACCAATTTGGAGTTACTCAGCCTAATATTCAAATGTTAGGAAATTCAGGTAGAATTTTAGTAGAATTACCTGGTGCAAAAGACGTTGATCGTATTAAAAATTTATTACAAGGAACTGCTCAACTTGAATTTTGGGAAACTTTTAAAGTAGAAGAAGTTTCAGGTTTTATAATGGCTGCTGAAGAAGCATTGAAGAAAACAGAAGTAGCTGTAAAAGCTGCACCAGTTAAAACTGCTGGTATTGATTCTTTATTGACTGATAAAGCTGATACAACAGCTGCTGCTAAATCAAGCCCATTTTTAGGTAAAATGGTTGCTCCTGGACAACAAGGAGTAGGTTTTTTTAATGTTAAAGATACTGCAGTAATTAATGGTTACTTAAAAAGAGCTGATATTAAAGCTTTATTACCAGCTAATTTAACAAATATTAGATTTGCTTGGGGTAAAGTAAATCCTAAAATGCCAGATGCAACTGAACTATATGTGTTAAAAGGAACAAGAGATAATGTTGCTCCTTTAAGCGGTGGTGTAATTGTTGACGCAAAAGATACATTTGACCAGTTTGGAAAACCAGCAGTTTCTATGCAAATGAATGCTAATGGTTCAAGATTATGGGAAAAAATTACAGGTGCAGTTTCTCAACAAGGAAATGCAATTGCAATTGTTTTAGATAATACTGTATATTCTGCGCCTGGAGTAAGTAAAGGAGCAATTACAGGTGGTCAATCTGAAATTTCTGGAAGCTTTACAATCGAAGAAACTAAGGATTTAGCAAACGTATTAAGAGCAGGTAAATTACCAGCTGCTGCAGAAATTATTCAATCAGCTGAAGTTGGACCTTCATTAGGACAAAAAGCAATTGATGCAGGTATTTTATCTTCATTAGTTGGATTCTTCTTAGTGTGTGTATGGATGGTATTTTACTATGGTAGAGCTGGTTGGTACGCAAATGCTGCGTTGTTATTAAACGTATTATTCTTATTTGGTGTAATGGCAAGTTTTGGTTTTGTTTTAACATTACCAGGTATTGCAGGTATCGTATTAACATTAGGTACTGCAGTTGATGCTAACATCATTATATATGAAAGAGCAAAAGAAGAATTACGTGAAGGTAAGTCTTTAGCAGAAGTAGTTGAAGCTTCTTATGGATGGAAAGGCGCTATGCGTTCTATTGTAGATGCAAACGTTACTCACATCTTAACTGGTATCATCTTATTTGTTTTTGGAACAGGACCTATTCAAGGATTTGCATTAACATTATTGATTGGTATTTTTACATCATTATTTACTTCTATCTTTATTGCTAGAATTTTCATTGATAAAGATATCGCTAATAATAGAGCATTAACATTCTCTACTCCAATTACTAAAAATTGGTTCACAGGATTCCATTTTGATTTTATTAAAATTAAAAAATGGTCTTACTTGTTTTCTTCTGTTGTAGTAGTAGTAAGTTGTGTGTCATTTTTTGTGAATGGTTTAGATGAAGGTGTTGATTTTGTAGGAGGTAGAACTTACCAAGTTAAATTTGAAAAACCAGTAGAATCAAATGTTGTTTCAGAAGAGCTTTCTAAAGAATTTGGAATGCCAGTTGAGGCAAAAGTTTTTGGTGATGCTGATCAATTAAAAATTACTACAAAATACAAGATTAAAGAAGAAGGTGTAGCTATCGATAAAGAAGTTAACGAAAAATTATACCACGCTCTTAAAAAATATTTTAATGAAGGTGTTTCTTATGAAAAATTCATTAATCTATATGAAGGAAAGAAAATCGGAGTATTATATGGTTCAAAAGTGAGTCCTACTATTTCTGCCGATATTAAAACAAACTCTTTCTGGGCAGTTATTGGAGCTATGCTTGTAGTGGCTTTATATTTAGTAGTATCTTTTAGAAAGTATGGATATTCAATTGGAGCGGTTGCTGCAGTTGCGCATGACGTAATCTTTGTATTAGGAGTTTATTCATTATGTTATAAGTTTATGCCATTCCATATGGAAATGGACCAACATTTCATCGCTGCTATTTTAACAGTAATTGGATATTCTATGAATGATACAGTAATTGTATTTGATAGAATCAGAGAATTTTTAGATGGTAAACGTAAAGGAACATTTAAAGAGGTAGTAAACGCATCTATTAATACTACACTTTCAAGAACATTAAATACTTCATTAACTATGATTATGGTACTTTTAATTATGTTCATCTTTGGCGGTGAATCTATTAGAGGATTTATCTTTGCAATGTTAATTGGTATTATCATCGGAACTTATTCATCATTATTTATTGCAACTCCAGTATTAGTTGATACAATGAAGAAAAGTGATGTAGATGAAATTGAAAAAAGACACGCTGAATAATTCAGTTAGTTTATAAAATTAGAAGCTGCTTTCAATGAAAGCAGCTTTTTTTATACTATAATTTTAAGATTCACGTTATAATTTCTAAATATTTAATTATGAAATTGAAACTAACTTTTTTGCTTTTATTTACAATATTACAATCATGTAATAAAAATCAAGTTTTTAATGAATTTAATAGCGATTTTGAGGATAATCGTTGGACTTCAAATGATGTAAAGGTATTCGAGTTTGAAAATGTAGCATCCGATGGCTTACATGTAATTAAATTACAGTTATCACATATTTATGATTTTGATTTTGCAGAGATACCCATAGAAGTTGAATTAATTGCTCCAAATGGAACAAAGGAAGTGTTTTTAATAGATTTAAAATTAAAAGATGCTTCAGGAAAAGACATTGGAGATTGCACAGGTGATATTTGTGATGTTTATTGCTCAATAAAATCAAATGTTAAATTACAAAAAGGAATTTATACAATTAAAGTTAAAAGTAATTTTCCAGGAGCATATTTGCCTAATATTTTGGGTGTTGGAGTAGTAGTTGAAAAACTTGAAAAATAGTAAAAAAAAGCGGTTAGAATTTCTAACCGCTTTTTTTATGCTTTAACTTCTTTAGCTTTTAAAACAAAGTAGAATCCTATAATGATAAATGGAATACTTAGCCATTGCCCAGTTGATAAGGCATTGAATAAAGTGTACTCTTCAAAGCCACCTTGACTTTCTTTTACAAATTCAACCACAAAACGAATTGACCATAGTAAAATCAAAAATAGCCCAAATAAATAACCTGATTTATTTCTTGCATTTGTTTTCCAATATAAAAATAACAAAATTGCAAAAACAAAAACATAACAAATTGCTTCATATAATTGCGCTGGATGTTTTGGATATACATTTGCTAATAATTCTGCAAATTGTGGATTGGTTTCGATTGCTTTATAAGCCTCATTCGGCGTATTCATTTGAGTTAACTGCATGGCTTCATTAGCAGTATATTTATCTCTTAAAAATTTAATTCCTAAAGCAGAATTTGTTTGAGTTCCTACAATTTCTGAATTCATAAAATTCCCTAAACGAATAAAAATAGCACCAAGTGAAACTGGAATTACAATTCGATCTAAAATCCATAAAAAAGAACGTTTGATTACTCTTTTTTGGATATAAAACATTGTTATTATAATAGCAATAGCTGCACCATGACTTGCTAATCCTGCAAAACCAGTAAAATGCAATGAAGGTTTTGTGCTTATTGGCAATAATATACTCCAAGGGTCATCATTGAATAATTCGGGTTGATAAAAAATAACATGACCTAATCTTGCGCCAAGCATTGTTGCTATTAATGTATAAACAAATAGTTTGTCTAAAGAATCTACGGACTCATTTTCTCTAATGAATATTGGTTTCATTACATACCAACCTAAACCAAAGGCTAATACCCATGAAAGACTATAGAAACGTAACATAAAAAAACCTAAATCAATTCCTTCTGCTGGATTCCAAATCATGTTTAATGCGTAAATCATAATTGTTCTTAGTTTATGAGGTAAAAATAAATATTATAATTGTGAATCTTGTTAAAATTGTCCAAAGAAATTGTAGGAAAACAATATAAAAATTAAGGAACAGGATCATAACCGCTTTTTCCCCACGGATGACAACTAAAAATTCTTTTTGTTGCTAGCCAGCCACCTTTAAATAAGCCATGTTTTCTCAATGCTTGTAAGGTATAATTTGAACATGTAGGTTCAAATCTACACGTTGCAGGTGTAAAAGGAGAAATCGCTACCTGATAAATACGTACTAATATAATGAATGGAAAAATTAATATTCTTCTTAATCCGTTTGTTTTCAAAGTACTATGATTGCTGCACATATCAGATATATTAAGACGTAAAAATACAATATAAAAAAATTAGTCCCGAAATTTTACAACTAAAAAAAAATTCAAACTATGATTTATATCAGTTTTTTTATGATTTATAGCCTATAAATTTGTCTCATAATTTTAAACTAAAACATAAAATGAAAAAATTATTATTATTAGCAGGTATTGCATTATTAGGATTTAACGCAAACGCACAAGAAGAGAACAAAGGTTTACAAGGAACTTGGTGGGTAGCTGGACAAGTTGCATTTTCTTCAACAGACAATGGAACTACAGAGACTAAATCAAACACTATCGTGCCAATCGCTGGGTACTTCATTGCTCCAACTACAACAGTAGGTTTAGGAATAGGTGTAATTAACTCAACTACAGATTCTGGTTCGACTACAGTTGCTGAGTCAAATACTTTTATTGTTCAGCCATTAGTAAGAAAATACTGGGGATTAGGAGGTAAATTTTTCTTCTTCGGACAAGCATCTTTACCAATGACTTTTGGAAAAGACAAAATTACTGATGACAAAACAACTTCTATTGGTGTTGATTTAGCTCCAGGTTTTGATTTCGTAGTTAACAAATGGATGACAGTTGAAACTTCATTTTCATTAGTAAACATGACTTCTACTACAATTAAACCAGATTCAGGAGATAGCACTAACAGCTTTAGCTTTAACGCAAACCCATTTGATTTAAATCCTGGTGACAGAAAAGTTGGAGGATTAAGAGTAGGGGTAAAATTCTTATTCTAACATTTAGTTAGAGTATTGGTTAGTTTAAATAGTAAGTAGAGCTGTCTGAATAAGACGGCTCTATTTCTTTTAATAAAAAAGCACAACTGATACGTTGTGCTTTTTTATTTTTTATAAAGTAATTTTTATACTGAAAATGTAGTTCCTTCTTTTCCGTCTTTAATAATAATTCCTAAAGCTAAAAGTTTGTCTCTAATTTCATCCGAAAGCGCCCAGTTTTTATTTGCTCTGGCTTCGTTTCTCATTTCAATTAACATCTCGACTACGCCTTTTAATTTTTCGGAAGTATTTGAATTGCCCGCCGCAGAATTATTAATTCCTAAAACATCAAATAAGAAATTTGAAAGAGTTGATGCTAATAATTGGATATCTTCTGTGGTTAAAGTCGCAGTTCCATCATTTATTAAATTTATAAAACGTGCTCCTTCAAATAGTTGTGCAATTAAGATTGGTGTGTTGAAGTCATCATTCATTGCGTCATAACAACTTTGTTTCCACGATACAATATCCAATGAAGATGTAGTACTTGCTTTTAAAGAAGGGATATGTTTGTATGATTCCATCAAACGATTGTATCCTTTTTCGCTAGCAACCATTGCATCGTTAGAAATATCTAAAACACTGCGATAATGAGCTTGTAAAAAACAAAAACGAACAATATTTGGCTCAAAAGGTTTTTCAAAAAAAGAATTTTCTCCAGAAACCAATTCCATAGGTAGGATATAATTTCCAGTTGATTTACTCATTCGTAAACCATTCATTGTAAGCATATTGGTGTGCATCCAAAAATTAACAGGCGAATGTCCGTTACATGCTTTTCCTTGTGCAACTTCACATTCATGATGTGGAAATTTTAAATCCATTCCACCGCCATGTATATCAAATGTTTCACCTAAATATTTTGTACTCATTGCTGTACACTCTAGGTGCCAGCCCGGAAAACCTTCTCCCCAAGGAGAATTCCATCGCATAATATGTGCTGGAGATGCATTTTTCCAAAGAGCAAAATCTTGTGGGTTCTTTTTCTCGCTTTGTCCGTCTAAATCTCTTGTATTGGCAAATAGTTCATCAATATTTCTGTTGCTTAATTCACCATAATTTAACCCTTTTTGATTGTATGCAAATACGTCAAAATATACAGAACCATTGCTCTCATATGCAAAACCTAAATCAATTAACTTTTGAGTTAATTCAATTTGTTCAAGTATATGTCCAGTAGCAGTTGGTTCAATAGTGGGAGGTAAAAAATTAAAGCTGTCTAAAACCTTGTGGAAATCAACAGAATATTTTTGTACAATTTCCATTGGTTCAAGCTTTTCTAAGCGAGATTGTTTTACAAATCGATCATTATCTATATCACCATCATCAGTTAAATGCCCCGCATCTGTTATGTTTCTTACATATCTAACTTTGTAGTCTAAATGTAATAGATATCTAAAAATCACATCAAAACTCATAAAAGTTCTAACGTTACCTAGGTGAACATTGCTGTATACTGTAGGCCCACAAACATACATTCCTATATTTCCATCATGGATAGGAGTGAAGGTTTCTTTTTCACCCGAAAGGGTATTGTATATTTTAAGTGATTGATTTTTATATAATTCCATTGTTGGTAATGCTCAATAATTAATTTAGAATTGAGTTTCTAATTTGATATAATCTAAAAATTCTCTTCTTGTTTTTTCTTCTTTGAATTTTCCTCCAAATTCGGCAGTTACAGTACTGCTTTCGATGTCGCGAATTCCTCTTGAATTGACACACAAGTGTTTAGCGTCAATAACACAAGCAACATCTGAAGTGCCTAAAACTTTTTGTAATTCCTGAACTATTTGAATCGTTAATCGTTCTTGAACTTGAGGTCTTTTTGAAAAATAATCTACAATACGATTCATTTTAGACAATCCTACAACAGTACCATTTGAAATATATGCAACATGCGCACGACCTACAATTGGAAGTAAATGATGCTCACAAGTAGAATAAACTACAATGTTTTTCTCAACAAGCATTTCGTTGTACTTGTATTTGTTGTCGAAAGTTGAAGAACTTGGTTTTTTTACAGGATTTAATCCGCCAAAAATTTCTTTTACAAACATTTTTGCAACACGATTGGGAGTTCCTTTTAAACTATCATCGGTTAAATCTAATCCAAGTGTATTTAAAATGTGTTCAACATCTTTTTTAATCAATTCAATTTTTTCGTCATCAGAAATAGCAAAAGCATCATCTCTCAAAGGTGTTTCTGCATTTGTTGCAATATGATTATTCCCAATTTCGTCCTGAAAATCCTCGTTTTGTATCATTATCAGTTATTAGTTTAATAGCAATTTTTAAAGAATGCAAAGATAAATAATAAACTTCTAAAAATAATTTGAATATGTTAATTATTAGAAAAATAATTGTCAAGTTTAATTTTTTGTTAAATTTGTGTTCTATTATATAATTTATTTAACTATAAAATGAAAAAAATACTACTCTTATTTGCATTTATTTCTTTTGCAATTGTTAATGCGCAAGATAAAGGAAAAGATTGTGAATTTAATTTCAAAGTGTCTTCTAATATGATTTTAGAAGATGAAGTAAGATCAATTTACAAAGCTGAAATTCAATGGGATTTTAGTAAGTTAAATTTAAAAAACACAACCTGTGTTATTGAAATTATCCCTATAAAAGACTGTGTTAATGAATTAAATGCAATTAAGTTTAAAGATGCTATAGTTGTTTCAAGCAAAGATGAAAATTTTGCAGTTAAAGGAACTAAGTCTTTAAATCATATAGATTTGATGTCAAAATGTTTTAAATGGCGAGTTGTTATAACAAATGAAAAAACGTCATGTGTTGAAACAACAGATTGGAAATATTCTTCATTTTTAAGCCAAAAATAAATAAGCTATGAAAAAAATTATACAACTATTTTTATTACTTATTGTTGGAATATCATATTCTCAATCCCCAACGTGTGCTGGGGCTTCTGCTATTTGTTCAGGTAGTGTTGCTCCTTTTCCAAATACAACAGGGGTTGCAAGTATTGGTTCTCCAGGGTGTTTAGGGTCTGCGCCAAATCCTGCATGGTTTTATTTTCAAGTGGGTTTGTCTGGAAATCTTGAATTCACATTAAATCAAGGGGATAATGCACCATTATACAATAATCAAGATGTTGATTTTATTCTATGGGGTCCGTTTAATGCACCAAATTGTACAGATTTATTTGATTTTAATGCTGGAGCTACTGTTAACAACATTGTAGATTGTAGTTTTAGTGGTGCAGCTGTGGAAACAGTATCAGTTCCCGGAGCTGTTGCAGGTCAAATATATATGTTATTGGTAACAAATTATTCCAATGATCCAGGTTTTATCGAAATGAATCAAACTAACTTGGGTAATGCAGGGGCTGGTAATACGGATTGTGATATAGTTTGTGGGGTTGATTTAGGTCCAGATCAATTATATTGCTCAACGACTATTACGACACATCTTTTAACAGCTACTTTTAATCAGGCTCCAACAGCTGCGGGAACACCTACATATTCATGGTTTTTAGGAGGAGTTTTACAAGGTACAACTACTACAAATACATACTTGGTAAACCAAAGTGGTACATGGTCGGTTGAAGTGGTTCGTCCCGGATGTTCGGATACTGCAACAGATAGTGTTGAAATTCGTTTTGATTCTCCACCTGTGTTGAATTCACCTCCATCACCAATCAATATAGGTTGTGGACCATATGATTTAACATCTCTTATTCCTGCAATGGTAGCTCCAGAGCTTCCGGCAGATTTTGTGGTTTATTTTTATACAGATATTGTTGATTGTTGGGATGGAAACTCAAACTTTATTGCAACTCCTACGGCTTTTTCTCCAACAGTTACAACTGATGTATATATAAGAGTAGAAAATTTAGGAAATCCAAGTTGTAATAATACAGACGAATATGTTACTTTAATATATGATTGTACAGCTTCTCCCACTGCTTCAGTAACAGCAAACACGATTTGTTCGGGTAATACAGGGACTGTTACTTTTACAGGAACAGCAAATGCAGTTGTAACGTATACGGTTGATGGCGGAGCTAATCAAACGATAACTTTGGATGCTGCAGGACAATATGTGCTAACTACGCCAGTATTAACTGCGAATTCAACTTATACATTGGTAAGTGTTTTTGATGGAACAACTACGACTCCGTTAACAGCTAGTGCTACAGTAACAGTAACGGCATTACCAACAGCATCAATTTCAGGTTCAACGACAATTTGTTCAGGTTCAACAGCAGTGATTAGTTTCACAGGAACAGCAAATGCAGTTGTAACGTATACGGTTGATTCAGGAGCGAACCAAACGATAACATTAGATGCAACAGGAAATGCAAGTGTAACTACACCAGCGTTAACTGCAAATTCTACTTATGCTTTAGTAAGTGTAACAGCAACAACAACACCAGCTTGTACTAACACAGCATCAGG